>ERZ794936.363-NODE-363-length-23502-cov-6.986096_pt1 | contig 23502 bp, 14 predicted proteins | sample MGYA00511083_ERZ794936 | MGnify/ENA primary metagenome ERZ794936 (study PRJEB30137, sample SAMN04331409) | food metagenome | isolation source: Y2 must sample point D1 replicate A | place: Australia: South Australia | collected 2014 ... | reverse complement strand
TTTTTCCTCCGATGAAATATACCCATATAATTAGAGCTATTCGTTAAGCTTGAAATGTGAAAAATAAGGAAGAAAAAAATCTATTGGTGTTTGAAAATGCACGTGATAGGGTTCCAAAGACAAGCTCCACTATGAAGAATTATTGTCACGTGACTGGGTTAAAAGAGCCACGTGAGGAAGTGTGCCGACACGTGTGCGTAAACACCTAATTAGGTGTACATTGAAAGGTGAATTGGCATATATTGAGAAGTAAATCGGCATATATTGAAAGATGAATCAGTATATATTAACTACTAAATATGTATATATCAACTACTAAATGATTATAACTCATCTTGTACAGGAACTTCTTCATCTTCTTCAAATTCTTCAATATCTTCTTCTTCTTCTTCAACAGGAGTATTATCAGCTAAGATTTGAGCACCATCAATACCGTGAGCACCATTTTCCTTAATAAATTGCAAGAAAGATTCTAAAGTTCTTGGTCCCTTGTAAATGATAGGTTCTTTGGATAAATCACCAGCTGGGTATAAAGCTAAAGTTGGGTAACCAGTGATTTCAATGCCGAAGACATCGTTTAAAGTACCGTCAATCTTACCAATGACAACCTTTTCCTTGGCTTCTTCATCTAAAGCGTAAATATCAGCTAAGGTTTCGTATAATGGAGCCATCTTCTTACAGTGACCACACCATGGAGCATAGTACTTAACTAAAACATCCTTGTTTTCATCAAATCTGATTTCATCGTGGCTCTTACCAACAATCTTGATGACATTAGATTCTTGAACTTCTGGAATTTCTTCAGATTTGATGATTGGAGATAATTCTTTGTTCAAGTATTTTTCAACAAATTCTTCAATGGAAGATTCCTTTAATTCAACAACAGTTTCTTCAGTGAATTCTTCAGATGGAATTTGTTCTGGACCAAACTTCAAGTTAGATTCCAATTCATGAATGGCAAACAATGGGAATTGTTCTTCTAAATTCAAGTTTTCAGCATGCTTACCGTACTTGCTAGCATCTAAACCGGCAAAGTTTAACTTACCTCTGTATTGTTTACCTAATTTGTTAAATAATGGTAAGTATTCTTCTCTTTGTTCTTCGGATTGGTAGAAGAAGTAAGCTAATGGGATATCAGCGTTCATGTATAATTCATAAGAAGAACCATCGATTTCACCAAAGTATGGCTTAGATTCAATAGCAATGAAGTCGGACAAAGATTCAGAGCTTTCCTTTAAGGTTGCTTCTTCAGCAACAGTAGCTTCAAAGGCAATTGGATCTTGAGAAGGAGTCAAAACACTGATGTTGTAAGACTTGACTTCGTCATTACCTAAGTAGTTGACAAAGACGTATTCATCTCTTAAGTTTTCAGCAACGTTGTAGAAAGTTTCGTTTAATTGCTGGGAATCTTTGTCGGCAAAGTATTGAGAAATAATAACATTATCTTTTTGTTTGGCTAAGAATTCATTTAAGGATTCCAAGTCGGTGAATTCGCTAACAGCTGGTAATGATTGTTTAACCATGAATTGAACGATTGCATCTTTAGATCTTTGGCCTTGGTAATCACTAACAATTTCACCATTCTTCTTGAATACCTTCAAAGTTGGGTAACCTTTGATACCTTGTTCCATACATAGCTCTTGATTATCAGTACAATCAACTTGAACAATAGGAATTTGGTATTCTTCATGTAAAGTCTTAGCAGCTTCAACATAATGTGGTGCTAAAGTCTTACAATGTCCACACCATGGAGCAAAGAATTCTGCTAAGAACAATTCGTTTTCCTTTTGGAAAGAATCAAAAGAGTCTTGGGATAATTTGACAACATGGGAATCTTCTGGAGCTATGGCGCTTTGTTCTTGAGCTAAAGTCAAAGAAGCCAAAGCTGTAATACCGGCTAATTTAGAACTAAATAACATTTTTTTACTTGTATTTTTTTTGGGTGTTTTCTTGTTGTATCTCTCTCTGAAAAATTTGTCTTACAATCAAAATCAAATAATTTAAAATTATGTTTATATGTGAAAAAAAAAAAATTATAATAAAATTAGTGCACTAAAAAAAACAAAGTTAACACGTAAACGCCACTTTACTAAATTATAAGCCAAAAAATAAGGTGGGAGAGACAAAAAAGAACCCCCCTGTAATGTGAGCATAAGGTTAAATTTTGCCGCAGATTCCTTTTTGGTTAAGCGCGATACGAAAAAGGAAAATATGTGGAATATTCATTTCCTAATATGGCCCTCGCTCACCACACGTGATAACCACTTTTTACATAAATCAATTTTTGTTGATAATTGGTGGGGGAGCTATACTGCCACTACTTGCTTCGGATTTGTACACAGTTTCTTCAGGCTCTTGTAACTGAGATAACAGGCTGTTATCTAACTTCTTAGCATCGGCGTGGTGTTTCTTTCTGTTATTAGCATTGCTGATTTGCTGCTCAAATGATAATGGCTTGAATTCAGTTTTTAGTTCATTTTCAGATATCTGGATACCATTTTTATGTTCTTGTTGCAGTGGAATACTCAAGATGTTTTCTGGCTTTACTTCTTCTTGATCGTTATATTCGCTTACCATTTTTTCTTGTACTTCCCTAGGAATTGGAATTCTATGCAAGTATCCATATCCAACATTACAACCCAGCTTAGCTTTATCGTCCAATTGGAAAACGACATTTCTTAATACATCATGTTCAGAATTGTAAACTTGCAATTCAATTTCTTGGTTTTGTCTGCTTTGTAGGATATTATACAATAGCTTTTCACCACCAGTGCATAGAAGACCTTGTTGGCATCCAATGATATAGTCAGAGTTTGCTACTAATCTGTTTTTGTTGATGTTATTATCTTGAATTGACAAGATATGGTAGACATAAGTAGAAGCAATAAGAGGTTGCCATTGAACCTTGAAACCCAAACTCAAGAATATTGGATTGTTATTTTCTTCAGTGGAAATGTTAATTTCTTGTATTTCAGAGTTTGGTTCAAGTGTCAAGTACTCTTCTCTATAAAACCCTCCTTTTCCTGACCAAATGTTTAATTTGACTTCTTTTTCTCCTAACACTAAGTCATTTAAAATCTTGTAAATTGCATTGTAATCAACAACCATATACCCATATTCATTGAAAACCACAGGAATAGGCTGGTCATTGATACCTATTATGTAATCAAAAAAAGAAGTTACTTGCAGCTGGTATTCATCTGTTTGAACAACTCTCAAACCATACAGTTGATCCACATTAGTAATCACCTTTAAAGTGTTTGTAGAATCATAGTATCTGATCAATAAATGTTCGGGGATGGATTGGAAGTATTGGTCCGAAATAGCTGTATTGTTTCTGGTATTGATGGTGTTTATAGTCTCATTCACAGATTGCTCCAAATTCTTAACTAGTTTTTTAGCAAATCCAAACATCTTCAAAGTTCTTTTATCTCTTTTTTAACTTAGTTGTTTGGTATTATTGGTTTTGTTTATGTTTTTTTCTTTTTTTTGGTTATACATGCAGAAGGGGATTTTATACTGATGAATTTTTTCCAATATTTTTTTTTTAAAAAATAATGCTATGGGTTAATTGATAATGAATTGTATCAATACTATTATTTATACCCCCAATATATATTCACATATTGGTTCTAAGGCAACTATTTACTGATGCTAAACTCTCGTTTAACTCCTGTTGTTCATGAATTGGCCGAATCATTAAAGTCCTCCAAAATTTTTGGCTTGTTTTCAAATAATCTATTTAAATCATCAAGCCTCCCCAGTCCTAACTCATACGAAGCACTCCGAAAGTCTCACACAGAATATATAAAAAATGGATTAAGCAAGCATTTTTACGATGAACGTCTTCAAGTAGATGTAAAAACATACGAAATGAATTCAGGAATGTATGTAACATATTTCAAAAACCTATACCCAAATACTAAACACAAACTTCCACTTGTTATAGTGGGAGATCCTATTCTGTCATCAGTTTCAATATTAAATCCACCAGCGATTTCAACATTGCTAAAAAAATACTCAAGAATATACATTGTAGACTTACCAGGTGTGGGATTGAACAATGAAAAGAAACTAGTTGAGTCGTATCTGCCCTTTAGAAATACACTACCGTTGATAGATCCCAATTTTAGAATAAGAAAATCCCGTTTGAACAACAGCATTGAATATTTGACTGATTTTGAAGACCATCATTATTTAGATAAGATCGATAAAATCAGGGAATTTTATTTTGATAAAGCATTTGACGAATTCATAACAGAGCATCAATTCCAAAAAGTAGATATGCTTACGATATCTGTATCGTCATATTTTGTCATAAATTTTTTTGAAAACTGTAATAAATCTGTTGTTGACAAGTTATACATTGTAGGAAACAATCCATTAAAAAATAGCATTTTTTCCATAGATAGGGCCAATCCAAGAGATGTATCGGTTTCACAACAAAGAATCTATAATTTTAAAGATACCATGGTCAATCACAATCCTGCCAAAAATACTTGCATGATAGCCAAAATGAGAAGTGAAGTACTGAACACAATAAGAGATTATATCAAGTTTGGGGATGTGAGCAAAAACGCTATTCTTTACGATTTCTTTCGGTTGAATGCCCACATGCTTGAGAAAACATACGAAAAGCACTTTGATCCTTTTGTTGATGTCACCTATAATTTATTTGCCAAGAATTTCTATCCATTTGAAAATTACTTGTTCGTATACGAGCACTACAATAAGTTTATCAATATAAATTCATTCGAAGTAGTGGACCTTGAGAATCAAGGCTTTATGTCAAGCTTAATAAATGTTCAGCCCAAAGAATATGTTGATTTCAAAAACAAAATTAGTAGCAATGATGGTACGTTTCTTGATGGAAATGACGCCAATGTTATAATTGGGTTAAAGCGAAGATGAGTTCACTTGTTGTAATCCATATAGAGTTACTCTTGGTATTAATGTTGGAACACGGACCGCTACCAAGTGCATATCATATGTATTCAAAATTTTTTATTTCAACTTGCTTTTTTTTTTCTGGCCCATAAGTTAAAAGCATTCGTGCCTTACAATTTGAGTAAAATACAGCAATAATATAGCACAACACCATAGAAACTACGTATCTGATTATGCCGTTCAATGGGAAATCTGCAAATACGAACAGTATGATGAGACTGTTCAAGAAATTTTTTGAAAACACGAACGAAAATAACGCAATTGCACAATCCAATTGGAGCGTATGGTGGAATAGAGACCCAAAGCCATCTAGTATAATCTTCAAAGCAAGTGAAAGTCGATTAGTTAAAGAATTGATTGAACCAGATATTGTAAAAAAAGGTATAACTGATTATTCGATTAATACTTATACTATGAAAGATGGACTACAAACCTGGGCTTTTAAGAATAACAGCAGAGACAACAAAGCTTTACAATCAAAATTGATTAAAACACCATTAGTATTAATTCATGGATACTTGACATCATCAATGCATTATCACAAAAATGTGGCTGATTTGATGACTAAATATAAAGAAGTTTATTTAATTGACTTGCCTGGCCATGGTGCTACAGATTTCCATCAGAAAATAGTATATCCAGACCATGAACCTGCTCATAAATTAGAGTTAGAATTTGAAAGAAAATATGAACACAAGGAAAATGGAGAAACTTCGAAAAATAAAGAACTGTTTTTTTATAACAAAAAACAATTGGATAGTGCTAACTATCAAAGGTTATTGAAGGGAATTAGAAAAGATTTCTTTAACGATTCCATTGAAAGATGGATTAGAACACATAAAATGAATAAGATAAATCTAGTTGGTCATTCGTATGGTGGATACTTTTCATTCCATTTTTGGAGGGACAGACCGGATTTAGTTAACAAACTTGTGATGTTATCTCCTTTAGGTGTTGAAAAGAACATTTGGTCTATCAACAACTTGATCTTACAACATGACAAATATAAAGTTGAGCACGACCCAACTGCTTGGACTTATTTGCCTAATAGAAAAGTACCTGAATTCTTTTTGAATAATCAATACAAGATATTTATGGCAATGGGCCCAGTGGGAGTGAGATTATTGCAAAACTTCTTCAAACACAGATTTAATAAAGAAAGCCCGTTGTTCCAGAAATACTCATTTGAAAATTGCTATTTACAAAGTAATGATAACTTGGAATTAAACACTATATTGTTCAATAGTTTTTTTACAAACTATTTGACTTCATATGATCCTATCCTTGATTATGGTGAGGACATTGAAAAAAGAAAAGATGATATTAAAATTTTGTATGGTGATCACGATTGGATGGATAAGAGGTGTGCTAAGGAATTTACACATAGCAGTATAGTTCCAAATTCAGGTCACAATTTGAATATCGATAATCCTAAAGATACCCTCAATGAAATAGTAAACTTTTTAAAATAAAAAATCTTGTAAATAAAATATAATTAGTTGAAACATTAAACGTTGTTATCTATTTTGTTGTTGTTGTTTTTTTTTTAGTCATAAAATTTCATTGTTTTTGGTTTTAAATACATATAGAGTATATATCATCACTTTGAAGCTGTTAAAGCCGCTAGACCAGCACCTAGACCACTACCATCTAAGGCCATTGAGATATGAACTCTTCTTTCACCTTCATGACCTAAACTACCAAGAGACAACCCGTGTCTGATCATAGATTTGTAACCTGGATAGTATTGAACAACAGAGCCATCACAGCATACTTCCAATTCTTGGTGGTACTTGTACTTTGAAGATTTTGGATCCAATCTTCCAGACTTGATAATGATAGCTGAAATGGCAACTGATACTAAATAAGCAGATCTTCTGGAAATAGCTCTTGTGATTTGTTGCAAGTAGTGTCTTTGTTCAGTAGTGGTTCTCAATCCCAAACTTTCAATTAAATACAGTTCAGTTTGTTTTAAATCTTTTGAATCATCAATTTCGATATGTGACAAGACTTCAGTTTTTAAGCTAAACTTATGGGTGTATTGTTTTTTACTTGGCTTAGGTTCAAGTAAAAACTCTTTTTGAATTAAATCAACAATGACCAGTCTTAATATTTCACCCAAAAACATACCAGAAATTCTCTTTTCAAACAAATGATAGCCAGGGTTGGTTGATTCTTCATCAACAATTTTATCGTATTGAGTAACAGGTAGAACACTTAGCTCGTTATCAAAGGAACCAGATTCAGTATTAATACACATTTCAGTGACGTCCTTGGTTTTGATAGTTGACACTTGTTCTTCAGTCAACTTTGTACAAGAAGCTAAATCTTCCATGTAGGCAATATTGAAACCTGTACCACAAATAATGGACATTATTGGATCAACAATGTCTTGAGAGTCGTAAGTTGATGTGTATGCACCCGATAATAAAGTACCTGTGGTATCATTACATAAAGCAACACAAGAAATAGTGAATGGATATTTCTCTGGATCAACAGAATTCAACTTGTTATCAATAGATTTTTGAAGTAATTCAACAATATCTTTACCAACAACGGACTTAATTTCAAAGCCCTTAGTCCATCTTATTAAATTACCAGCATTCAAAGCAGTTTGTTCAACTGGATAGGAGAAGGTAAACCCTAAGTTAAAGTTTTTTTTTGTGGATAACAAATCTTTGTTTTCATCATTAGAGTTGTGGTATTGAACAAAGCTAACGATTTTATTTGCTAAATAATCGAAAAATGCATTTTCTGGTAAATCAGCACCTTCTTCAGCCAAGTAATCAGATGGGATCTCCCATTTTTTCATTTCTGTAGTGAACTTTGAGTTTCCTTTTAATTTGATGTATAAGCATCTGAAGGAAGTACCACCTAAATCACAAGCCAAAATGTCTGTCTTTTCAGTACCGTTTGGTAATTTTGTGATAAAAGTTGGAATCATAGGTAAATGAGATTTACCTCCTGAGCTGTGTGATAAACCGTTGTCCATAGATTCTATGTACTTGGAAGTTAATTTTTTCAATAAATCGGAATCGATTTCAAAGCCCTTTATGATGCTTTGAACATATTCATTGGCTGGTGTATTAGTCATTTTTACGGAAGTGTTACTACAAGAGTTTTAATAGTGTTATTATTGGGATTTCTACCTATTTTTTCTTTTTTTTTTTTTTTAATTATCAAAAGTATGTGGATATATCCACTAAACATATTAGTTCATCAATATACCCTCCTTTTATATGTTAATAAAATCCTAGATATAGAATCCCTCTGTATTAACTAAATTGAAAAAAAACGGTAGGGTGATTTTCATAACATTAATAAAAAAAAAAGTAAGGGGGTGGTTTAACGTGGAGTAAAAGGGTTAAAATAGGGTTGTTGAAAGGTTCCAGTAGTGATTATATCTATATATCATAATTTTTTTGTGGGGTTGATGGATAAGTTGGGGGATTATTTTTTTTTGTAGCTGGAGATACGGTGGGAAAAAGTACCATTTAGGCTAATTGATTAAATCTTTGAATCCCCTAATTTTTTTTTTTTTTAGTTGATTAATATATCCGATATACAATCGGATATAAAGACAAGAAGTTATGAGTTTTTTTTTGGCCTCAAATTATGGGTTTGTCACGTGATCTACTAAATATGCAAAGAAATGCATTTTTGTGGATCGGAGATAAGCACTTCCAAAACAGACATTTTTAAGAAGCCGCTACCGCAGAAATGGATAAGCAGATATTGTCTACTGAACTCTTGTGATACTGTATTATCACGTATAACAGCACTCTAGCAACAAACAACACCTTAATGATCAAATGTGCGGACATTTAACCAAAATTTCTAGCCAGCACACCAAAGAAAAAAACAAATTTATTGAATAAAAAAAAAAGGAACCGGGACAAAATATATCCATACGCTTAACCACTTAGCAGTTGTTTAACCAGGCTCTTTTTTTTTTTTTAGCTACACAAAAAATATTCACCTTGTCGGAATAGAGTACTCCATCGCATTAAATAATTTATTTTTATGTCAAAAAAGGATAGATGGACAACTTTTTGTTATCAGTGAAGCATTTGTGTTTCAGCAAGAAAAAATATTAATAGCAACAGATAATGACTTCAACTAGACAGTTTATACTTATTTAGACAAAAAATTACAGCTGCTTTGTTGTGTTTGTAATTGTATATAAGAGAAGTGTCACAAAGTGTTAATTTGTATCGAATGGATTGTGAAAATTTAATATTTATATTTTTTTAACATATTAAATGATATCATGATACCAGACCTAGACACTATAGATTATATAACAAACATGAATACCAACAACCAACAACCAGACCAAGAAATTATTGATAAATATCCTTGCTCAGAAAACTATATCAAGAATATCGATAAGTTAGATGCATACTACAAGTTCTATTACCTAAACGAGGAAGATGATTAAACCATCGTTATATATGTCATACTCGGATTAGTACTTGCACAAAAAAACAACAATTATATAAAGACATATCATGATAAAAAACAACAAAATTGCTCTTTTTTAAAGTAGTAACATACAAAAAAAAAAAAAGCTATATATACAAAGCATCATATATATTATTAGAATACATTTAAACTTATTTAAACATTATAAAGTTTGTTTTTGCTTTTGCTTTTGGCACGTGATTTACACCATGATGGTTGTATACCGCTTAATGTTATTTTTGCCTAACAGCCATAAGAAAAAGAAATAGGCGAAATAGCTTTATACAGAAAAACATAAGAAACGCGTACACATCTCTATTCCATTCATAATAACCAAAGCAACAACATATGAACTATAACAATCTTGAAAGCGAACCGTTCGTAGACAATGAACTTGAAGATATCCAAAAAGATATAAATACCAAAATAGACTTTTTGCAAGAAAAAGTAATCAAAGATCTTATAAGAGTAAGGCTCTTTCAAAACAAAAAAGCCTTAATTGATCAATACTCTATTAATGACCAAAATAACTCCAACTCTAATCAAGTTGATTCAAATGAAGATAATGACGACATAGAAATAAAGCTGCTCAAGGACAAGAATAACGAGTTGGAAAATTTAATAGAATCAAAAAAAAATGAAATTGATCAATTACGTAAGACTCAAGAAAGTATTGAAACAGATCTACAAAATACTATTAACGATTTGAAGCTAAATTGCGAGCAATACAATGAATACATAGAAAACTTAAAAAACTCTGTTCTAGCCAACAAAACCAACGAAAAAAAACAGTTAATGAATGACCACAAGGCTGAAAATGAAACCATAAACAGCAAAAATGAGCTTATAAGTAAAATCTTGCAATTGAAGATAGAAATCATCAGAAACAGTATAGTTTTTCAATTTAAAAATAAGTACTCAGTAACTTTAACAAAAGATACCAACAACACTAACAAAATCACAGATTGGAAGTCCAAATCTTATAATTTATCAATTTCAGACAGAAACAAACTAGAAAAGGAGTTTAATAGTATGGACCTAAAGTCATGGATTGTGAATGTACGTGAGTTGTTAATTAAGTGATCAAAAATATATATAAATGATATTCATAACAAACGCTACCACGTTCTCTGTAGATATTTTTTTTAAAAAAATAAAAATTATGTATTTCTGTTTATTTTTTAAATTTTTTAAATAAAAAGTACAAGTTAATGAACCAAAAAGATAACATTTCATAAGGCACAAAAATCATGTTACTCAAATACAGCTTAATAACTTTACTGATATACATAAAATCTGTGTCTGGGTCCATAGGGGATTGGTATCCTGAACAGATCCAATGTAAATACCATTGTGAAAAGGACAATTGCGATTATACAACATCTCTCATGGATGAAGATGTCGATGTTTCCTCATATCTATACAAACCAACATTTTCACAAGTGAATCCCTCTTTCATTGATAAATTACTCTTTTGGGACTGTATCTCTTTGTGTGATTATCAATGCCAACAATTAACAACAGACATGATCACCTCAAGAATGAGTAACACTGACGAAAAGATTGTTCAATTTCATGGCAAGTGGCCGTTTGTTAGAATTTTTTACATTCAAGAGTTTTGGTCCACTTTGTTTTCTCTTGGTAACTTTATTCCGCATTTCCTTGCGTATAAAAAGCTAAATAAATTTAAACTACAAAAAAGACACCTTCTTATCAACAATTACAAACTAGTCAGCATAATGGGATCATTAGCTTGGTTTTTTAGTACAATCTTTCATTTTAGAGACACAATTCTAACTGAAAAGCTGGATTACTTCTTTGCTGGAGGTACGGTGTTATCCGGTTTTTATGCCTGTACGATGAGGTTTCTGTTAGGAGGTGATTTACGCAAACACCAAAAATATGGATCATTAGGGTTCTCCATATGTTTATTGATTTTCACAAGCCATGTTTTTAGATTGTACATTGATTGGTCATACACATATAACATGAGATTCAACATTTTGTTTGGTGTTCTTCAGTACATCATGCTCATCACCATTGCTGTGAGGAACTACTACACATATAAAAACAACAGATACGTATCTTTGTTTAAAGTCAGCTTTTTGCCTGTGCTTTTGGTCATAGGTACCAGTTTGAGCATGTCTTTTGAACTGTTTGACATCTTCATCCCATGGTTACAGCTAGATAGCCATGCTATATGGCATGGACTTACCATCCTGCCTAGCTTCTACTTGTACGAATTTTTTATAGAAGATTACAAAGCTTTGATGGGTTCAATAAAGAATTGAATGCATTGGTATTTATATATTTTGTCAACACTCCTTTCAGTCGTTTTTCATTTTTTAATGCGTTTGATCTCTTTAAAATGCCATTTCTTTCCTGTAGTTAATGCATTATATGCGTTACCGTTTTTAGTTCTGCAATTATTACTTTTTTACCCCTCAAGCATATTCTTTTTCCCATTTAAAAAAAAACGTTTCAAATTTTTATTAAATTTTAAAATTTCTTTTTTTTTTTTTAATAATGAACAAGAACTAGTAACCAACCATATATTAAACCAGAGGAATGCTAAAGATAGGTGCTGGTATTTACAAGGATTGGAAAGACAGACTTACATTTAAGAGCTACAAATCTGATTGGACAGATGCCCTTTCATATAGGGCTCTTCCTTCAACTATAGAAATATTTTTCAACAATCTTCTTCCAGCCATAGCCTTTTCTCAGGACTTAAGTAACCGAACATCATATCAATACGGAATAAACGAAATTTTATTATCTCAGGGAATAAGTGGGCTGTTGTTTGGGTTGGCAGGGTATCCATTGAGTATAGTAGGTGTGAGTGCACCAAGTTGTATTTTGTGCTACACCATATATAACATTTTTGTTGATAAGCAAACTAATATTCCTAAGACAAAATATGACGATGGCTTTGAATTTTTCCCATTCATGTTTTGGGTATACCTATGGTCAGCAATCTTTACCTTTTTGAGTTCCATTTTCAACTTCTTGTCGTTTTTCCAATACGTCACTGTGTTTCCTTGTGATATCTTTGGATTGTTCATCAATGTTGTTTATGTTGTCAAAGGTTGTCAACTGCTTGGTGAATCATTTCACAAAAATGACACGCTTGATCATGTGGCTGATGGGTTTGGCAATATTACCATTGCCTTGTGTATGACCTTTTTTGGACTATTAGCAAAAAACATTACATCAACAAGATTATTCAACCATAAAATCAGAATTATAATAAAAGATTATTGTATTTTTATTTCTGTTATATTTTGGTCTGGAGTTATCCACTTTGGAAATGCCTTCAAATTTGTTCATTTTGAGAAATTAAATATTTCAAAATCTTTTGAACCTACTTCAAAAGCCAGAAACTCGTCATGGCTGGCTGTAAACCACAGTATTTCTGCTAAGTATGTCTTCTTAGCTCTTCCTTTCGGTATAATTGTATGGATCTTATTATTTTTTGATCATAACATTTCATCCTTAATGGCCCAAAGTCATGAATACAAACTTAAAAAGAAATCCATGTATAATTGGGACTTTTGTTTGCTTTCTGTACACACCTTTTTATGCGGCATTTTGGGATTACCTGCTGGCCACTGCTTGATTCCTCAAAGTTTCATACACACTGAAACTTTGATTATTTATAAGGATGCCAAAAAGGAAAAGAAAACAGACGAAGTTAATGCTGATGATTCTGCTAATATATACATCTCAGGTGTTGTTGAACAAAGATTTACTAACTCGATGCAAGGCTTGCTGATGATTGTTTGTATGTGCAGACCTTTTTTGGTATGTTTAAATCAAATTCCACAATGTGTTCTTTCGGGACTGTTCTTTATTTTGGGTATTGGTGGGATACAAGGCAATGCCATAATTGCTAGAATTTTGTTTTTATTATCAGATTACAAAACAGGTTCTTTAGAGCAAGTAAAAGCTTCCAAATTGTTTCTATTTGCAATGATATCTGTATTTTTCGCTGTTATAGAAGTACTAATATCTCAGCTGGATTATGTTTCAATTGCATTTCCGATCATCTTAATCATTAGCATTTTTGTTACATTTTTCTTCAAATATATCTTCACCAATGAGGAATTAGAAATATTAGACAACAAAGTCGTATCAAGAGAATCAATAAAGAATTTGTTGCCGGAAAACTTAAACCATTACTAATAAACATGACCAATAAAATCAGTGCAAAAACAATTTATAAGCTGGTTTTACTATTAATTTTTTTATTTTATTTTTTTTTATCATTTCATTATATATTCATCTATTTACAAGTTGTTCATGTTATGAGCTAACAAATCATTCAACTTGGAATCCTTTTTAGCAACTAATTCTTCATATGATCCTGTTTCAGCAACTTTTCCATCATCACCCAACACTATAATTCTTGAGGCAAATTTGATTGTGGACTTTCTATGGGCTATACTGATAGTAGTTTTTCCTTCCAAAGAAGATCTCTTTTGAATGTTGGATACAACAATATTTTCACTGACACCATCCAAAGCCGAAGTTGATTCGTCTAAGAACAAAATATCAGGATTATTCAAAAATTGTCTAGCTAAGGCCAATCTTTGCTTTTGACCTACAGATAACCCGGATTTATTGCTAACTCTGGTCTTCAAACCTTCGGGGAAGGAGTTAATAAAGTCAGTACAGTTAGCTTTTTCAATGGCAGCGGCAAGTTCTTCTTTAGTAAACTTTCTTTTTTTGCTACTGGAATCTGTTAATGCATACGTAATATTGTCTAAAATAGAACCAGATATCAAGGGTGGTTCTTGTGGAACTACTCCTACGTGTCTTCTATACTTTCTTAAAGAAAAGTTTTTGATATCTTCATTATAAACCTTTATAGTCCCATTCTCTATATCATAAGTTCTGAACAATAAATGTAATAGAGATGACTTTCCTTTACCTGAAGAACCTACTATACAGATATTTTCACCCTTGTTTATCTTAAAATTCAAATGATTAAAAATGGCAACTTCTTTTCTTGTAGGATAACTGAACTTAACATCTTGGAATTCTACTATAGGTGTTTGGTTGTTTACATTGTTGTGATTGTAGTTTTCTATAGCTTTATAAATATCTTTTTTACCTTTGTACGGAGAAATAGATGGTTTTTCATCGTATATCTCAATAACCCTTGAGTAGGAACCTATACCTTTGTTGATTTCATTGTAAAAGTTGAATAATCCAGCAAATGCACTAGCGGAGTAAATTGCATACATGGCAAAGGAAGATAATTCACCAGCAGTTAAGTGTCCTTGTTGAACCATATTAGTACCTATTAGCAAACATGCTACTAAAGAAGTAGTACCTAAAATTTGATTAGTAGATTGAGCCAATGCAGAATTCATAACATCCTTTAAAGAAGCTTTGTAGAAATTTCTAATGGAATCTGAGTATCTAACAAGCTCAACTCTTTCAGCAGAGTAATTTCTTATTAGATTTTGATTGTTTAATTGATACTCATTGATTTTTAAGATTTCACCTATTTTCTCTTGTACTTTTTTGGATATTGTCTTGGCTCTTTTACCTAAAAATCTTGATATTACCACAGCAGGAGTCAAAAACAAAATAATAGATCCAGCTAATTCGGTGGATATAGTCAACATCATGAAAATACCAATACCCCCTTGAAACAAAGATCTAGCACCATCCGAGATGTTATTTGTCAATGATCTCGAAACAACAACACAGTCAGAATTTAATCTTGAAAGAATATCACCGGTTTTGTTCACATCCCAGAACTTAGAATCTTGCTCAAATATTCTATTCAAAAGTCGTGTTCTTAATCTTGCTATAATTCTCTCACCTGTAGTTCTCAATATAATCAATCTTAAAGCATTACTCAAACATCCTACTACAAGAACAGAACCAACAACTGTGAAAAATTGAGTTTCTGATAACCCCCATAATTCAAACTTCATTCTCCCAGATTCTGTATAGTTCAAGGCTTTTTCCCCTTCCTCTGAAGAATTGTTCTTTAAGATGTAAGTGTTAGATAAATCCAATAGATCACCTGTTAGTTTCGGCACAAACATCGAACTTGTGGATTGAAGAATCAAACAAAATACAGCAAAAGAAATCCACTTGTACTCTGGTCTCAGCAGCTTGAAGAGACGCTTGGCTTCTTCACGAAAGTTTCCTTTATCGGTGCTTTTACCTTCTGAATTTTTGCCTTCTTTGTTTTTGTTGCTCTCTGTAGTCTTTGTAGAATACGTCAAACGTGCATGGCTATTAATTCTCATAGACCCATACATCCTCCACATCCCATTTGTTTTGTGAATACGTGGGTTCGCAAATGATCGCATACTCCATTGTCTACATGCATTGTATGCAAACAAAGTGTTTTTAAACATCTTCAAAGTATATGTTTATAGAGTTTTCAATCCTTTTTTTTTTTTTTTTGGTTATACTAGTTCTTCTGTTTAATTATGATTTTTAAATTATTTCAAAATGTTTAACTCCTACGTCGTATACCGGCGAAATTCTCCTCTCTGAAATTTGAATAAAAAATATTACACGGTACTTAACTGAGGTGTAAAAATAAGCTGAAGAGCAAAATGAAGACACACGTGACGTGCAAAGAAGTCCAAAATACGAACCTAAGCCTGTCGGAAATACCAACGTGAAACTTCGACTGCATTAAAAAATTGGAGCCTAAAGTCTTGTTTTATATTTTAAAGCAGAGTCTGAAATACCTGCAAGCTTGTTTCAGGATCTGCTGGTGATGTATCCGAAGTTTTCTGTTACTATATAAGAGTTAGGACTGACATAAAATTACAACATTTGATTGTAAGTTGAGTCAAGAGAAATGTATACTCAAACCCTCTAGATTAAAAACACTTTATTGCGTTTTCACTTGTTTAAAACAAGATTAAGCACTACCTCTGAGTATAACACGATACCGCCAGTGAAAGCACAGCGACCTACAACGAAGTAATTATCTCCGACAAATGAAGAAGCTATTAGAAGCTTGGTTAAACAGGCCAAAGTCTCTTCTTTGGGGTATTTTTCTTCAAAAAAAGTATATAGTCTATGTATTACAATAGCAAATGATATATGTATATCAGTTAGGCATAAATTGAGAGTAACCACCGTTATTGGCGTTTTTGTACTGCTGGCTCACAGGAACTTTCTTCTTAACAGGGATTCCAGAAGGCATAACATATTGCTGTTGGGGTACTGTTGGACTTGCTTGTCTATTTCTGTTGTTATTCATTTGGGAATAATTTCCATGTTGGTACCCGTTCTGTTGGAAATGCTGTTGAGCTGGCGGAGTTCCGTTGTTGTTTGGATGGAAATTCGGATGCACCGGTGGGTAGACTCCGTTGTTGTGTTGGAAGTTTTGGTGCACTGGTGAATAGCCTCCATTGCTGTGTTGGAAGTTTTGTTGCACTGGTGAGTAACCTCCATTGTTGTGTTGGAAGTTCTGTTGCACCGGTGAATATCCTCCATTTGGTGGGTATTGATTTATTCCTGTTGGACTTTTAATTCTCATTTGTGGTACACTGTTAACATTCTTCTTGCTATACAAATCACCTTGTTGCTGTTTATAGTAAGGGTTGACGTTTTCTTGTGGTACTTTTATGGATTTATTTGCATTGCTGATTGTTGGATTTTGATACAAGTGATGTTCGGCCTTCTTAGGCTTTGGTTCTTCCTTTGTAAAAGTAGCCATGTTGTGAAGTTGTGGAGATTTCTTCAAATTTGTTTGTTTTGGCACTCCACTTGGTGCATCATAAAACATTTGTCCTGTACTAGCATCTCTCATTTCAGGCTGCAAAAACTTTGGTTCTTGCTCAACAGCCTTGGCCTTCTTTGATGTAACATTTTCAGTGCTTTCTCTTTGATTGCTGGCAAGTTTAGGTAAAGAGTTGAAATTGGACAAGGTTCTAGAAAGCTTATAAAAGTCAGCTAATGGATCATCAGTGGTGTTTACAACATAATCATCATCCTCTGCTGAGTTTTGCTCTTGTTTTAATTCTGTTTTTTTTGGAGTTGTATGGGATGAGGATACAATACCTAACCCAGAAGTTGGCATGGCAAAGTTAGTATTGTGGGTATTTGAATTGGCATATGAATCTATAATAGAAGTATTGCTGGAAACACTGTCCCATTTGTTTTTGTTGCTGGATTTCAATTTTTCAACATCAGGTTGTTTAGTAGTATATGGTACAGAAGATGCAAATACATTCGCATTGGCACCAGATATAAAACCAATATCAACAGGTTTAACAGCCTTAGGCTTTGGAGGTGGAGAACTCTTTTTTTGCTCAACACTACTGCTTTTTTTGTATTCATGATAAGGTGAAGAGATTGGCTTCTTGACTTCCTTTTCATGAGAACCCTTGTTGCTGAATGAAGGAATATTCATATTAGGTACTTCATTGACAGGGGTCTTGTATTCTTGTTTTATTTCAGGAGCATTAATGTTTTTGGTATTAATCTTCATTTTACTTGTACCTGAAACATTATTGATATCAACTTTTTTGGCCTCTTGACTGAAATTGTTTTGTATTGGATTGGAGGTTAATCTTTCTTGAGCATTTGTTGGCTTTGAAGGAGATTCAGATCCAGAAAGGTATCTAGCTATAGGTTGCATTCTTGGAGAGCCACCAAACAATTCATTGGTAGTTATAGAACCTGATATAACAGCACCTGAATAACCAGAGGCAGACCCACATCCAGAATATCCTTTTCTGATTTTGCCAGCTAACAACTCCTTAATGTGATCTTTCCATATCTTATCTCCCCAGTTTCTACTGTCTGATCTTTCAGCTAATGGCAACAAATCAGCAACTTGTAAATAATGAATTTCAGGCAATGTAGGTAAACCAAATAATAAAGAGTTTGTTGCATCTCTGGAAGAGATCAATCTATCTGGTCTACCATACAAATGGAAAGAATTTAACATAGGCACCAAAAATCTGATGATGGTATCATAACCAGGAACACCATTGTGCTTTTCTGGCATAATGAAAATATCACCTTGTTTACTAGTGGTCTCCAACTTACTGCTCTTTTTAGATTTACTGTCATTGTTGATATTAATGAACTCAATTTCACCTTCTATTTTCAACATAGTAGAATTATCGATTAATAAAGGAGAAGATGGATAAATAGCAAAAATAGAATTTGCACTGGTCACAGTAGCCATTGCATATTTTTTGTTGCTGATTTTCTTTTCATTTTCATAAAATACAACTTCACCATATGAGCTACCGTTGTTTTTCTTTTTCTTTTTTGAAGATTGCTTAGCAGGAGTTACGACAGCATAGCATCTCTTCCAAGGCATTCCTGCACCAAATCTAACAGATACCCAATCTTCATAATTGAATTTGGAATCAGCCAAAATAACCTTGATGTCTGATAATTTAGCACCTTTTGAGGATAAGAATGCACCTGTATAAGCTTCTTGCAAAGATGAGTATTCAAAATTACATAATCTTAAAGCCGAACGCCATAAGTTGAACGATTTTTTATCCGAGAATTTCATAAAGTATCTGTTTTTCATAGTGGTGGATAAAACGATAGTGTTGTCTTTACCATCAAGAATCTTAAACTTGGCATCAATGAAGTTTAAGTACTTTGGCTTAGAAGCAACATTGAACAAATCATGAGCTAATTCTTGCTGTGTTTTGGTATTTTGGTTTAATTTCATATTAGTTTCATCCAAATCTGACGAGTTCCATAATGCCAATTGATTACCTATAAGAACAGCATACTGTTCCTGCCATTTTCTGCTACCTGGCAAGCCATCATTGTTAAGATCGTTATATAATAAAAACACACCAACATGATATCTTCTGTGAGCTTGTGCGGATAGTAATGTTACAATAGGAACCAATTCAGGTGCGATCGAATGGTTTTCTAGATCAATGGCTTTATGGAAACCAATAGGTGAGGTTTTGTCGCTGGAATTATTCGATTTTGGGGATTCATTGTTAGGAGTATTGACACTTAAAATTCTCATCATATTGGTCAAACTTGATGATCTTTTTTTCTCTGAAATGGCTGCGTTCATGGACGGTGGAGGCTTCAAAAAGTCATTATCGTCTTCGATAATTGCTTGTTTTTTATAAGTAGTCTTTTCGACATTTCCAACACTGAAGGATCTCACGTTGCCTTTATTGTTAGAATCACTTTTATTTTTAGAAAAGATTCTCATATGTATCGTAAAAGCCTTGCTGGTTCTGTAATTAATAATAGACTGAAAACGTATCCGTTCTAGAACCTAGTATTTTTAAAATATTCCTCCCTTAATTAAAACAAAACAAGCAGCAGTAATATAAATAGAAGGACTCCCTGGAGGGTGAAAAAAAAAACAGTGCACCAGGAAAAATTTTTACCTAGGCGTATTACACGGAAAAATAGCTTATCGGAGATACATGAGGTATTTTGGTTATAAGGGATTTGTAGGATATCAACAGCCATAGTGAAGCTTTAATATGGTCTTGGCAGATACGTACTGGAATAGGTATACAGCAAACAGGGCTGAAATTAGGATTAACTCCGATTTGATGACGTCTTTGTAGTAGTATTGAATCATGTGATTTATTTCATTGATCATATCGGCTTCTATGCTGGTTATTTCCGTCATTATCTGGCTTTGGTAGCCCGTGGAGTTGTTAGCATTGAATATGGAATATGCTTCGCTCAACGATATTTTGGGTAGATCCACATGTACTTCTTTTTTGACCCATACAGCCCCTTTGCTTATGCTCAGCAGCTTATTTCCGATAACACAGTTCATCAAGTTTTTCAGTGGTTTATCAAAGACAGATTGGTTGAATGCCGTATCTATAGTGTTGCTTATATCTGTGTAAATCATCAGAGCAGTTTTGTTGACTTTATCGGCTAGGTAATCGATGTTTTTGACAACAACTTCGTTGTTTCCTCTTGTTTCTACTCCTTTGATGTAATTGTTTGTGGTATCCTGCCATGTATCGAGACTACTTCCAATGGCGTCGACAACTTGCTTGATTTTATTATCTTTAAGCAAAAACTTGAAAATTTTGAGTTTTTTACGGTTTTTAGTATTAATAAATACATCTATTCTATGTATTATTAAATACTGGATTAAGCATATGAAGTAACCAGCTATGCATATCAACAATAACAGTGATGTTCTTTTACTCAACATATACTTTAATGTCCAGTTTATTTTCAATTTTTTCATATCAAAATTGTTGTTTTTGTCTGCTAAATTATTACTATTGAAGATAATCAAGTCTTTTAAAAATGGTATCCTACCTAAAAGGTTTATTTGCCAATCTTGGAATGTCATCAAATACGCGTCTTGTACCTTAGAACCTAAATTAAAGTCATCTCCTGTGTGCATTGCTTTTATCTCTTCAAACTCTTTATAATCTTGTTTTGTATTTTTAAAATCAAATTGAGATGAATCATTAGTAAACAGTCCATTGCTTACTTTGTATTCTTCTGAATTTTTTTCAAATGCCAGTTTATCTTCCAAATTACTTCTCATACTTGACATTTTTCTCCAAAAGAAAAATTCTTTGTAAAATTCAGGAACCAAAGAAGCTATAAAAAGTATTATGGCTATTATGATAATTACCTTCTTGAAAGTTATTAAATCTTCTTTGCTTTTTTTCATAAACTTTTTTATTTCAGGAACTAGTTCTTTTTTACACCACTTCATTGAAGTAGAATTGTAATTAATTTGCAAAGATGCTGTGGTGTTATTATTTGGTAAAATCAATTTGTAAGGCTTCAAACTAAGACTGGAGTTTAAAGGCTCAGTTAACTCGTAATAGTTTTGGTTTTTCAATTCACTAGCTATTTTTTCAAATGGAGTCTCTATCCAGTGTTTAGTTTTGTTTTTTAAAGTTGAAAAATCAGGAACTTCGCCAGATAATTTCTTCAATTTGCTATTTATACTAGGATTGATATAAAAATTATTTAAACTTGAAATTGTTAAATTTAGATGTTTGACTTTATTAGAAATATTAGTTTGATCTTTGGATGTGCTTGATGTAAAAATCTGCTTTATTTTATCCTCAACTTTATCATAAATCTTAATCAAATCATCTACTCCGTCACTCAAACCATTTAATCCAATATCTAAATCTTTAGCCACTGCATGCATTGTCTTATTGCTCACGCTTATTACTGCTTCGGTAGCGTTTGTTGCTACATCCACAGTAACCTCAGCAGCAACTGTGAAAAGACATGCATAAGTGCCTAGCCAAATATCCAAAATAAAATATATAATGGAAGAGCATATTACCAAAGTTTCAGACATAATTGTAAAAAATACTTTTAAACTATCTGCTAGCCCCTTTTTAATTAAATAATTAGCAGCAAGAGATATTTGCTTGGGTGATTCGTACAACAAATAATCCAAATACACGCACGTTTTTGTTCCTGTGTATGTTTTTTCAATGCCTTCCAGTCTATTTTCTACTGACGAAGTAAACAAATAAAGTTTTGTTGCTATTAAAACAATCCCAAGAGTATATTGGTTAATGTAAAGTTGTGAAAGATTGTCAAAAAATCTTAAATATGGCTTCAATTCAGCCATTTCTGTTGCTATTTTACTATGTTGGGTGTTAATTTTTTTTTTTTTATATTATTGAATTGTATAAAAGAACATTATTTTTGAGTAAGGAAACACATTGTTTGTTGTTCACTTAACGTCTATAACTCCTATATATATATTACACTATTGATAAAACCTCTATGAAACCAGTTTTAAACATTTATATATATAAAAAAATGCACATATAAAAGCAATCGGATATAACCAAGTATTATCATTCCCAACAATTTACATTTCTTATATAATATGTATCTTATAAAATACCCCAAGCATCTTCACAACCGTGACAGAACTTAGAACATGCTACGGAAGCAGACAATGGATAGTTAGATAAACCAACTTTTTCATCGACAAATTCATCAGCAAAATCATCATTACCTCTAGCCATAGCACCAACAAAAACACAAATGGATTCATCAGAGTCTAATTTTTCAGTAACGTAATCTTTGACTTTGATCACTTCAGAGTCGAAAGATAAAGTGACTTTTTTACACTTGGTAGGTAGATGTTCGGTAATAGGATTTTTGATAACAGTCAATAGTTTTTCATGAGAATTGATGGATTTGATGCTTAATTTATGTAGTAATTGAACCATAACACCTGAAAATCTCTTGAAAGTTCTTGGTATTCTGATACTTGGACTGACTTCTATAAGAACACCCTTGCTGGTTTGTATGTATACTTGTAATTTACCGGCTTTGTTGATAGGAGAATCCAATAAAGTCAACAAACATTGATGGGTGATATCTGGTCTTGCCTCGGAGATATCTCTTCCTGCTTTTTTCAAAAACCCTTGATGGTCATCACAATTCAATAATACATATCTGTCTTCACCTCCTTTATGATTTGATGAATTAGATGATGATATTTTATATGTTTCCAAAGATGCTTGTGATAATACAACAATCAATCTTTGTGTATCTTTATCTCTTGATGTTAAAACGGTTGGCTGTTTTGGTACTAATGTGGCTGGAAGTGGTTGTCTTCTGTATGTGCCTTTTTCAAATTTTTCTTGATTTTGTTTATCTCTGATCTTGGAATCTTCAACCATTGTGTAATTTTACGTATATAATGAAGGTGGTTTCTTTGGTTTAATGATGACTCTTTCCAAATCGTTCATTTAGCTTTAAAGACATGAACAAATCTTGTAAGCAAATGAAATATAGTGGTCCTAAAAAGGTAAAAAAAAGAAAGAAATCAACAAAAAAAGCGGAAAAAAAAATATTCAAAAAAAAAGAAAAAAAACACGTGCAAGAAATATTCCAGTAAACGCTACACAGTTGATAATTTTTTGGTGACGGATTTTTACTTATAAGTTGGTACTGCAAAACAATGTGAGATTTGTAATTCAAATAAATGGGTGTTACAGTACATGATAGTCCATCGATGGTCAAAGCAGTTTTAACTACAATTTTAATGAAGTTGTCACCAAAAAAAAAAGGAAAAAAATATGTTAAATGGGACATAGTTATATGGTAGCGTTGTGGATACAGTAGCGTTGG
>ERZ794936.361-NODE-361-length-23564-cov-41.824833_pt1 | contig 23564 bp, 24 predicted proteins | sample MGYA00511083_ERZ794936 | MGnify/ENA primary metagenome ERZ794936 (study PRJEB30137, sample SAMN04331409) | food metagenome | isolation source: Y2 must sample point D1 replicate A | place: Australia: South Australia | collected 2014 ... | reverse complement strand
TTTGCTGATTTGCTGATTTGCTGATTTGCTGATTTGCTGATTTGCTGATTTGCTGATTTGCTGTGCCGGGAATAGCGGGTAAAAAAAATCAGCGCACCAGGTACGCTGATCGATATTGCCGGATGACAGGGGAAGGCGGACGCTATGCGTTACCTTATCCGCGGTGACTTCACCCCTGAACTTTTTCTGAGGCTTCGGTAAAGGCCTGATATAGCTCACGGGCACGGGCACTGACAGGGCCACGGGTCAGCTCTCTGTCTTCAATACGGTTACAGTGCAGAACCTTACCGTGGTTACCGGTACTGAAGATTTCGTCTGCATTCAGGACATCTTCCGGGGTTAACGTCACTTCTTCTACCGTAATACCGTCTTCACGTAACAGGGCAATCACCCGCTGACGGGTAATTCCGTTCAGGAAAGTCCCGTTAGGCACCGGGGTATAGGCCGTACCATTTTTGACGATCCACAGGTTAGCCGCTGCAAATTCTGCCACATTTCCTTCACCGTCCAGTACCACTGCGGTGTAAAAGTCACGCTGGCTGGCTTCCCGAATAATACGTTGTGTATTCGGATACAGGCAGGAAGCTTTGGCTTCCGTGGGAGCCATGGTCGCGTCGGGGCGACGGAACGGACTGAATGTTGCGCTGAATCCGTTATCTTCCGGCAGGGCTGTTTCAAAAATATGTAATGCAAAAGTTGTGCTTTCAGGATCCGGCAGCAGGAACCCGCCAGGAGAGAAGAACAGAACTTTAATGTAGTAATCGGTATCGTGAGGAAGGCGGGCCAGCCCCTGGTGGACTAAACGAATAATTTCGTCTGCGGTAATTTTAGGTTCCATTCCCATAGAAAGCGCGGAGCGAATAGCGCGCTGACAGTGGGCTTCCAGGTCCGGAAGATGGCCTTTGACAGCGCGCGCGCCGTCAAACACAGTAGAGGCCATCCATAATGCATGATCGGTGATACCAATCGCAGGTTTATCTGTCGTGCTCCATTCGCCGTTGTACCAGATGATTTCTTGGTTATTCATTGTCTTCCTCAGTACCCATAATGTCCTGTCACCAGGCTGCCGTTATAATTGATGTTTTGTGAACTGTTATTGGCATGCCGGACGCTAATGCCAGCAGTTAACTTCAGCTTAGCAAGAAATCAGATATAGCTGAATAACTTATCTTCGCCAGATCCGCCACTTTTTTACTTTTTGTCGTGCGATCGGCAAAGGATCGTTTGTCATACAGAGGATCTATCTACCCTGCTGATATTTATGATGTATTCCGGGAGGCTGATCCCCGGGGCTGCGTCAGCGTTTAGCGATTTGTATAAATAACCATCGATCAGTGCGCATCAGTGCGTTTGCTAGTTGCTATCACAGTGCGTTCTCTGCATAATACGCCTCCCCGAAATACTGTATCTCTGATGTGCTATTTCGTACCGCACAAAGGGAAGCCTTTATTTTTACAAAGGATTCATCCGTGAGTGCCCTATACAGGCATCTTTTTTGTAGTCTGTAAACAGAGTTATCCACAGTTTTAACCTTTTTTTACCTTCGCTCTCCTGTACACAGTCATTGCCAGAGATAGTTAGCAACCGATTGATTTAAATAAAAATATTTTATTTTCACCGCAATGTGACTTTCGTCATTTTCTCTCTGTATACCTTGAATAAAAAAGATATTTTTATTTTTATCCACAGACAAAAATCTCCTGCAAAAAGAAACCCTATAAAATAATTTAGCCAGGTATCTGTGTGGCGAATATGTGCCTGTCAGGGACCGGCTCCCTATTTTTGCCTGCTATGTTATCCTGTCGGCCTCTCTTTCCCGTGATTAAGAGGTCGCCAATGTCTGAGCATCATCAGGATCTTTCTTCATCGTCGGCTGTCTGGCCGGTTAACGCCTTCCCTGAACTCGAACGTGCTCTGTGTGAGAGCGGTGATATTACCTGCTGGCAGCTGATGCAGCAGGCAGGTATGGCTGCGTTTACGTATCTGCGGCAGACCTGGCCGGCAGCACGGCATTTACGCATCTTATGCGGGGCCGGAAATAATGGCGGGGATGGTTATGTACTGGCGACCCTGGCAAGTATGGCGGGTTATACCGTCAGTGTGATGGCGTGTGATCATAAAGATCTTCCGCCGGAAGCCGCACAAGCCAGAGATCAATGGCTGGCCTGTGGCGGGGAGTGTCAGCCTGCAGACGGGGAGTGGATCGGGCAGGAGGATCTGATCGTTGATGCTTTGCTGGGGATCGGTCTGAATCGCGCACCTGAAGATCCTTATCTGTCGTTGATCGAAAAAACCCGCCAACGGCAGGTGCCTATCCTGGCCCTGGACATCCCTTCCGGCGTCATGGCGGATAGCGGGGCAGTACCGGGGGCTGCTATCAAGGCCACCGTGACACTGAGTTTTATCGCGCTGAAAGCCGGACTGCTGACCGGTAAAGCGCGGGATTATTGCGGCAGGGTGACGCTGGATCCTCTCGGAACGCTACCTGACCCGGTACTGACTGCAGCGCCGATCTGGCGCAGAACCGCGCGGGATCTGTCGCGGTGGCTGCAGCCCCGTCAGGGGACGTCCCATAAAGGGAATAATGGGCGGTTAGTCTTCATCGGGGGCGCAGAAGGGACCGGGGGAGCAATACGCCTTGCCGCAGAGGCGGCATTACGCAGCGGAGCTGGCCTGGTCAGAGTATTGACTCACGCCAGCAATATCCCGGCCATTCTGAGCGCACGTCCGGAACTGATGGTTGCCGAAGCCTCGGACGAAAAACTGCAGGAAGCTTTGGAATGGGCCGATATGCTGGTTATCGGTCCGGGACTGGGCCAGAGCCAGCGTGCCCGACAGATCCTGAACCAGGTAAAAAAAAGTAAAAAAGACACACTTTGGGATGCTGATGCCCTTAACCTTCTGGCAATCGACCCCGATACACGTCAAAATCGAATTCTTACCCCTCACCCCGGTGAAGCCGCTCGATTACTTGGGTCGACGGTCAGCGCTGTCGAACGCGACCGGCTCCAGGCCGCACGCGAGCTGACACGGCGTTATGGCGGGGTTGTCGTACTGAAAGGGGCCGGCACGCTGATCACGTCTTTCAAAGACGAAATGACGATTGCCGATGCAGGGAATCCCGGGATGGCGACCGGGGGGATGGGAGACGTGCTGAGCGGTGTGATTGCCGCACTTGCCGGGCAGAAACTCTCTCTTTATGATGCGGCCTGCGCCGGTGTCGTCGCCCATAGTGCCGCGGCCGATGCTGTTGCCAGCGAATCAGGCATGCGTGGTATGTTAGCCAGTGATTTATTTATTCCGCTTAGGCGATTTGTTAATCCTGATATGAACGTAAAATAAAGAATGAAAACCTCTGTTATCGCTTTACCTGATGAATCGGCCACTCTGGCTTTAGGCGCATCTCTTGCACAGGCCAGTCACCGTGCCACGGTTATCTATCTGCACGGTGATCTGGGGGCCGGAAAAACCACCTTCAGTCGTGGTTTTATCCAGGCGCTCGGGCATCAGGGGAACGTGAAAAGCCCGACCTACACCCTGGTGGAACCTTATACCCTTGGGCAGCGCACTGTTTACCATTTCGATCTGTATCGTCTGGCGGATCCTGAAGAACTGGAATTTATGGGGATCCGTGATTATTTCGGCGCAGAGGCTATCTGCCTGGTCGAATGGCCACAGCAGGGAAAAGGCTTTTTACCTGAGCCGGATCTGACGATCACCATGAGTTACGTGGACGACTGCCGGCAGGCAGAGATCGTTGCCCATACCCCTTATGGGGAAAATATTGTCGCGAAGTCGGTCACAGACAGGGATGGAGTATGACCTTACGGCATTTGTCCCGGTATGGACTGTTATTGCTACTGACCCTCCTGTTGCCGGGGCTAAGTGCTGCAGCATCGTTATCCAACATCAGTGTCGATAATGGCGGTTCACTGGCCACGGTGACACTGCATTTTAACGGTAAACCCACCTACTCATGGTTTTCTCTCCATAAACCCGAACGGGTAGTGATGGATATCAATCAGTCGGGAGTGATTAAAGGCCTGCCGCTGAATTTTAGTGGTGAGAATATCGTAAAGCGTATTCGTACCAGCAAACCGGTTAATGCGAACAGCTTTCGTCTGGTCTTTGAGCTGACACAGTCGGCGAAAACCACGACCCGGATGAATGTGCAGGGGGATGAATATCAGGTTATTTTTTCTTTGCATGGAAAAAATGCCGTCACTTCGGCCGCGAAAGCGACGCCGGCCAGTGACCCTTTCAAAGGGCAGAATGGGGCGACGGTGACGAATACCAATACGACAACGTATCCCGGCGGTAAGATCCGTAATAACGACCGGGTGATCATCGCTATTGATGCCGGGCATGGTGGACAGGATCCCGGGGCAATAGGCCAGAACGGGCTTAAAGAGAAAAATGTCACCATCGCCATCGCCCGTAAACTGCAAAAACTGCTGAATGCAGACCCTATGTTTAAAGCCGTTATGACCCGAACCGGGGACTACTATGTCTCCGTGAAGGGGCGTTCTGAGGTTGCACGCAAAGAAAAGGCGAATCTGCTGCTCTCCATTCATGCGGATTCGGCCCCGAATCGTTCTGCCACGGGGGCTTCTGTCTGGGTGCTTTCCAACCGGCGGGCAAACTCAGAAATGGCAGGCTGGCTCGAAAAGAGAGAAAAACAGTCTGAATTACTGGGCGGCGCGGGTGATCTTCTGGCAAACAATCAGGCGGATCCGTATTTCAGTCAGGCGGTACTGGACTTGCAGTTTGGCCATTCACAGCGCGTAGGGTATGACGTTGCGGTCAAAGTGATCCAGCAGCTACGGGTTGTAACAGTGATGCATAAACGCTTGCCTGAACATGCGAGCCTTGGGGTATTGCGTTCGCCGGATATTCCCTCCTTACTGGTTGAAACCGGATTTATCAGTAACCGGAAGGAAGAACGTCTGCTGGGAACCAGCGCCTATCAGGATAAGATTGCCAGAGCGATTTACTCAGGGCTGCATAACTATTTTAAACTGCACCCTCAGCAAAATGTGCCGGACAGAGAGAATAAAGCGCAACCTGCCATACCGGCCAGGCCTGTTTCATCAGCGATCCATGTTGTGCGGCAGGGTGAAACGCTGACAGGAATTGCACGGCGTTATGGTGTGACGAACCGTGTGCTGATTGATCTTAACCGTCTGAAGAACGAAAATGTGATGACAGGGCAGCGTCTGAAAATCCCCGCAACCGGGGGGAGCCCGCAAAATACGTTAGCGACCAAACCTCCGGCGATTGTCCGGCATAAAGTGGTCAGAGGAGATACACTCAGTAGTATTTCCGCTAAGTATGGTGTGAGCTCAACGCGTATAATGCAGCAAAATCATATGCGTTCTGAAAATGTCATGCTGGGCCAGACACTGACAATCTCTCCGCCATGATCCGCTGACAGAAGAGAACTTCTGGTCATCAACGTTCTGTGAGGAAGGGAATGACAATAAAAATATTACCACCTCAACTGGCGAACCAAATCGCCGCCGGAGAAGTGGTTGAAAGACCGGCCTCGGTCGTTAAAGAGCTGACAGAAAACAGCCTGGATGCCGGGGCGACCCGCATTGAGATAGAAATTGATAAAGGTGGCGCCAGGCGGATATCCATCCGTGATAATGGTTGCGGGATAGCGAAAGATGAACTCCCGATGGCATTAGCCCGTCATGCGACCAGTAAAATCGCCAGCCTGGATGATCTGGAAGCCATTATGAGCCTGGGGTTTCGCGGTGAAGCCCTGGCCAGTATCAGTTCAGTGTCACGACTGACACTGACCTCCCGTCCGGAAGCGCAGGAAGGGGCATGGCAGGCGTATGCTCAGGGGCGGGAAATGGACGTTTCTCTCAAACCGGCAGCGCATCCCTGCGGTACCACTCTGGAAGTCCTGGACCTGTTCTATAACACCCCGGCCCGGCGAAAGTTTCTGCGTACCGAAAAAACTGAATTTGCACATATTGATGAAGTGATCCGCCGCATTGCCTTAGTGCGTTTTGATGTGGAGTTTTCCCTCAGCCACAATGGTAAACGGGTTCGTCATTACCGCGCAGCCAGTGAACAGAAGCAGCAGGAGCGCCGGCTGGCCGCCATCTGCGGGTCCGCCTTCCTTGAACATGCTCTGCATCTCGAATGGCAGCATGATTCTCTGGGCCTGACCGGTTGGGTGGCAGACCCCCGTGCGGCAGGGCAGTTCTCAGACTTACAGTACTGCTATGTGAATGGCCGTATGATGCGCGATAAACTCATCAATCACGCTATCCGGCAGGCCTACCAGGATAAACTGGGAGCAGATCAGCAGCCCGCCTATGTCCTTTACCTGACCATCGACCCGCACCAGGTTGATGTGAATGTTCATCCGGCAAAACATGAAGTCCGTTTTCACCAATCGCGACTGGTCCATGACTTTATTTACCAGGGCGTACTGAGTGCGTTACAAAGTGCGACGGAAACACTGCCGGAGATGACGGAGACACCGGTGACCTCCGGGGCAACGAACAGAAGCGCCGCCGGGGAGAACCTGTATGCTTCACCAACGCGGCCAGCGACGGCCGACCGCGGTGCGGTGCCGGCCGATGACAGTGGCCGGAGGCGGGAGCAAACCGCCAGCCGCGGTGCCGGGGCTACGCCCCCGGTCTCCTATACCGCACCGCGTTATCAGACCCGGGAAGGGGAGCTGTACCAGCGGATGCTCTCTTCGGCTCAGCTACCGGCGTCAGCACAGGAGAAGGTTTCAGCCCCGGAGCGGAGTCAGTCAGCGGATCCCGGCGTGCCATTAGCCTCACACCCGCGAAGTTTTGGCCGGGTGCTGACCGTTCTGCGTCAGGCCTATGCGCTGACCGAACATCAGGAGGGACTGCAACTTATTTCTCTGCCAGTGGCCTCGCGTTGGCTTATCCAGGCTCAGTTGCAGCCGGGGGAGGCCCCTCTGCGCTCTCAGCCCTTACTGATCCCTGTCCGGCTGAAAACAGAAAAATCAGAGCGTCAGGCACTGTCCATACACAGTGAATCGTTGCAGTCTATGGGGCTGGAGTTTGCGACGGATGCCCAGCATGTCACATTGCGTGGGGTGCCTTTACCATTGCGCACACAAAATTTACAAAACTTGATTCCGGAGCTGTTAGGCTATCTTGCCCGACAATCAGAGGTCAGTGCAGAGCAGCTTGCCCGATGGCTGGCAACCCGCTGTAACACCGGACACTCTGAATGGAATCACTCACAGGCTATTGCTTTACTGGCAGACCTGGAGAGGCTGACACCGTCACTGGTGACCGCTCCTCCCGCCGGATTATTACAGGCAGTAGATTTAAACAATGTATTTGAAGCGTTGAAAAATGAGTGAAATAAATCAGTCCGGCCGGCCAAAGGCTATTTTCCTGATGGGGCCGACGGCTTCCGGTAAAACGGCCCAGGCCATAGCATTACGCCAGAAACTGCCGGTAGAAATTATCAGTGTCGACTCTGCATTAATTTATAAAGGTATGGATATCGGGACAGCCAAACCTTCCGCAGAAGAACTGGCACTGGCGCCGCATCGTCTGCTGGATATTCGTGACCCGGCACAGGCCTATTCGGCGGCAGAGTTTCGCCGTGATGCTCTGAAAGAAATGAATGAAATTTCACAGAGCGGGCGTATTCCATTGCTGGTGGGCGGGACAATGCTCTATTACAAGGCATTACTGGAGGGGTTATCCCCGTTGCCTGCGGCTGACCCGGAAATTCGCCGACAGATAGAAGCAAGAGCGGAAGCGGAAGGCTGGGAAGCGCTTCATCAGGATTTATGCCGTATTGATCCTGAAGCAGGGCATCGTATTCATCCGAATGATCCCCAGAGACTGTCGAGGGCACTGGAAGTTTTCTATATTTCAGGTAAAACTTTAACAGGGCTGACAAAAACATCTGGCGAAGCGTTACCTTATGATGTCATACAGTTTGCAATTGCTCCCTCCAGTCGCGAATTGTTGCACCAGCGCATCGCATTGCGTTTTCAGCAGATGCTGGCGTCGGGGTTTGAGACAGAAGTGCGAAAATTATTTATGCGGGGTGATTTGCATACAGATATGCCCTCTGTCCGCTGTGTAGGGTATCGCCAGATGTGGTCATGGTTATCGGGTGAAATCGATTACGATGAAATGGTTTTTCGCGGGATCTGCGCGACACGACAGCTGGCCAAGCGGCAGATCACCTGGTTACGGGGATGGGAAAATGTCCACTGGCTTGACAGTGATCAACCTCTGTTAGCACAGGAAGCAATAATGAAGGTAGTTAGTGCTAACATTGGGTGATTGTGTACAATTGACGGGTTACCGTGCGCAAAATTTTCGCAATTTTAAACTGTTGGTTCTGAAATAATAAACAACAAGCATATAAGGAAAAGATAGAATGGCTAAAGGGCAATCATTACAAGACCCGTTTTTAAACGCATTGCGTCGCGAACGTGTACCGGTTTCGATTTATCTGGTTAATGGTATTAAATTGCAAGGTCAGATCGAATCCTTCGATCAATTCGTCATTCTGTTAAAAAATACCGTCAGCCAGATGGTGTATAAGCACGCTATCTCTACGGTAGTACCGTCACGACCGGTATCTCACCACACTAATGCGCCGGCGGGTGGCAGTAACTATCATAATAATGGAACTGCATCTGCTCAGTCACAACAAGACGGTGATAGCGCAGAGTAATTTGTCACTGTAATTCCAGGGTCGGTGTCTGTAACAAGGCCGCCGCCCTGGTTTTTTTATTAAGAGAGGTTTTCGCTTGTTTGAGCGTTATGAAGCTGGCGAGCAGGCTGTTCTGGTCCATATCTGGTTTACCCAGGACCGGGATCAGGAAGATTTACAGGAATTTGAAACACTCGTATCTTCTGCGGGCGTAGAAGCCCTGCAGGTAGTGACCGGTAGCCGCAAGGCGCCCCACCCCAAATATTTTGTGGGCGAAGGAAAAGCACAGGAAATTGCTGATGCGGTCAAAGCGACCGGTGCCTCCGTCGTCCTGTTTGATCATGCATTATCCCCGGCTCAGGAACGTAACCTGGAAGCTATCTGTCAGTGCCGGGTCGTTGATCGTACCGGCTTGATCCTCGATATTTTTGCGCAGCGTGCTCGTACCCATGAAGGTAAATTGCAGGTCGAACTGGCTCAGTTACGTCATCTGGCGACACGGCTGGTCAGAGGCTGGACCCATCTGGAACGTCAGAAAGGCGGGATAGGTTTGCGCGGGCCCGGTGAAACCCAGCTGGAAACGGACCGCCGTTTACTGCGTAATCGCATCAGTCTGATCCTCTCGCGCCTGAGTCGCGTGGAAAAGCAGCGTGAGCAGGGGCGTCAGGCGCGGGCAAAAGCGGATATTCCTACCGTGTCGCTGGTGGGGTATACCAACGCCGGGAAATCCACCCTGTTTAACAAGGTGACGTCGGCTGACGTTTATGCCGCTGACCAGTTATTTGCCACGCTGGACCCTACGTTACGCCGTCTGCATATCGCGGATGTCGGGGATGTGGTTCTTGCCGATACGGTGGGTTTCATTCGTCACCTGCCGCATGACCTGGTGGCTGCATTTAAAGCAACGTTACAGGAAACCCGTGAGGCATCGCTGCTGATGCATGTTGTCGATGCGGCGGATGTGCGTCTGGATGAAAATATTGATGCCGTTGATGAAGTGCTGGCCGAAATTGAAGCCGATGAAATCCCGGCATTACTGGTGATGAATAAGATAGACCGGCTGGAAGGTTTTGAGCCGCGAATCGATCGCAATGAAGAGAATATGCCGGTCCGTGTCTGGTTATCGGCACAAAGCGGTGCCGGCATTCCTTTGCTCTGGCAGGCGCTTTCTGAACGTCTGGCGGGGGAAATTGCTCAGTACGAATTACGTCTGCCGCCTCATGCCGGTAAGTTACGCAGCCGCTTTTACCAGTTACATGCGATCGAAAAAGAATGGAATGAAGATGATGGCAGCACAGGCCTGCACATCCGGATGCCCGTCGTTGACTGGCGCAGGATGTGTAAGCAGGAGCCATCTGTGATTGATTATATTGTCTGATTTATTTTTTCAATACCAGAACGACGTATCTCAGTATCCGATACCACCGCACTTAAAATTTTCACCGCAATTACTATAAATGGAGTGTAAGCATGGCGTGGAATCAGCCCGGTAATAACGGACAGGACCGCGATCCTTGGGGGAGCCGCAATAAAAAAGGCGCTAACCCCGGGGATAATCGTGGCGGGCGTGATCAGGGACCCCCTGATTTAGACGATGTATTCCGTAAACTCAGCGAGAAGCTGGGTAAATTTGGCGGATCAAAATCAGGCGGCACCGGTCAGCCGGGCGGAAAAATCGCCGGCGTGGTGGTACTTATTGCGGTGGTGGTCTGGGCAGCCAGTGGTTTTTACACTATCGGTGAAGCAGAACGTGGGGTGGTTACCCGTTTTGGTAAGTTCAGCCATCTGGTTGAACCCGGCCTGAACTGGAAGCCGACCTTTATCGACCATGTGCGTGCCGTTAACGTTGAGGCCGTCAGAGAGCTCGCGACTTCCGGAGCGATGCTGACGTCTGATGAAAACGTGGTTCATGTTGAAATGAACGTCCAATATCAGGTCACCGATCCTGAACAGTATCTTTATTCCGTCACCGATGCGGATGACAGCCTGCGCCAGGCGACAGACAGTGCCTTACGTGGTGTGATTGGTCGCTCGACGATGGATCGTGTACTGACGGAAGGCCGGACTGTGGTCCGCAGTGAAACCCAGCGTGAAATTGAAGAAACGATCCGTCCATACCATATGGGGATCAGCATACTGGATGTTAACTTCCAGGCAGCTCGTCCTCCGGAGCAGGTGAAAGCCGCATTTGATGATGCGATTGCTGCACGTGAAAACCGTGAGCAGTACGTGCGTGAAGCCGAGGCTTATGCTAACGAAGTTCAGCCGCGCGCCAATGGACAGGCTCAGCGTATTCTGGAAGAAGCCCGTGCGTACAAAGAACGGACGGTACTGGAAGCGCAGGGTGAGGTCGCTCGTTTCTCTGAAATCCTGCCGGAATATAAAGCGGCACCTCAGATAACCAAAGAGCGTCTGTATATCGATACCATGGAACGGGTATTATCCGAAACCCGCAAAGTGGTTGTCGGGGATAAAAGCAATAATCTGATGGTACTTCCCCTTGATCAATTAATGAATGGCGGATCAACTTCGCAAAGTCACGGGGCTCGTCAAACCGTCCCTCCGCTGAAAGCTCCATCAGCAGCCTCTTCTGCCGTTAATACACGTCGTAATACGTCGTCATTATCGACGGAAAGCATTATGGATCAGCGCAGAGCGAATGCACTGCGTAATGATGGCTTGCGCGAAGGAGAGGAATAATGCGTAAATCTGTAATAGTTGTCGCAGTGGTCGTGCTGGTACTGCTGTTCACCTCAATGTTTATTGTGCCGGAAGGGCAGCGGGGCATCGTTGTTCGCTTTGGTAAAGTATTACGCGATAATGAAAACAAGCCACTGGTCTATTCGCCAGGCCTGCATTTCAAAATCCCGTTCTTTGAAACAGTGAAAACCCTGGATGCACGTATTCAAACGATGGATAACCAGGCGGATCGTTTTGTGACCAAAGAGAAGAAAGATCTGATTGTCGATTCCTATATCAAATGGCGTATCAGTGATTTCAGTCGCTATTACCTGGCGACCGGCGGGGGAGATATTTCTCAGGCAGAGCTGTTACTGAAACGCAAGTTCAGTGACCGTCTGCGTTCAGAAATGGGCCGGCTGGATGTGAAAGACATTGTGACTGATTCGCGGGGCCGTCTGACCACCGATGTGCGTGATGCACTGAATACCGGGAGTGCCGGGGTGGATGATGACGTCCGGACGCCGGCAGCAGACGATGCTATTGCCAGTGCGGCAGCCCGGGTAGAGAAAGAAACTCAGGGCAAAGTCGCGGCCGTGAATCCGAACAGTATGGCAGCACTGGGTATTGATGTTGTTGATGTCCGCATTAAACAAATCAACTTACCGGCGGAAGTCTCTGATGCGATTTATAACCGTATGCGTGCGGAACGTGAATCTGTTGCCCGTAGCCAGCGTTCTCAGGGCCAGGAAGAAGCTGAGAAAATACGCGCCCAGGCCGATTATCAGGTGACCAAAACACTGGCAGAAGCACAACGCCAGGCGCTGATCACCCGGGGTGAAGGGGATGCAGAAGCCACAAAATTATTTGCGGATGCCTTCAGTAAAGATCCGGACTTCTTTACCTTTGTCAGAAGCCTGCGCGCTTATGAAAATAGTTTTAAAGGTGATCGTGATGTGATCGTGATGAGCCCGGACAGTGATTTCTTAAGGTTTATGAAATCACCCGCTCAGACGACGCACTGACAGGCGGTGTTAAATGTTCAGGCCGGCCCATCGCCGGCCTTTTTTATTGGATAAAGACTATGAATTCAACAATATGGATGGCTCTGGCCCTGGTATTGGTTCTTGAAGGGTTGGGCCCGATGTTGTATCCGGGCGGCTGGCGGAAATTCATTGCGGCAATGACACGGCTACCGGACACCCTGCTGCGCCGTTTTGGCGGCGGGCTGGTGGTTGCCGGTATGGTTATCTTTTATATGGTGAGCCGCTGATGCCTGTAAAGACAGACGTCCGGCCTGTCATGGGATACCACGTATAGCAGCATGATGAGAATTACGTCAAAAAAAGTGCGCAATCGTATGCTAAAAATGCTGAAAGTGAATTTTTCAGATGGTAGAATCCTTTTTTAAGCAATCGGTGGTTTTGGAAAATGGGTAAGAACGTTGTCGTCCTTGGCACCCAATGGGGTGATGAAGGCAAAGGTAAAATCGTAGATCTTCTGACTGAACGTGCTAATTATGTTGTCCGTTACCAGGGCGGCCACAATGCCGGTCACACACTTGTCATCAACGGTGAGAAAACCGTCCTCCACTTAATTCCATCAGGTATTCTGCGTGAAAACGTTACCAGCATTATTGGTAACGGCGTCGTATTATCACCTGAAGCTCTGATGAAAGAGATGAAAGGCCTGGAAGATCGCGGAATTCCTGTACGCGAACGTCTCCTGCTATCCGAAGCCTGCCCGCTGATCCTTCAGTATCATGTGGCGATGGATCTGGCACGCGAAAAGGCCCGTGGCGATAAAGCTATCGGTACCACAGGACGCGGCATTGGTCCTGCGTACGAAGATAAAGTTGCCCGTCGTGGTCTGCGTGTTGGTGATCTTTTTGATAAAGAAACCTTTGCCGTTAAGCTGAAAGAAATTGTTGAGTATTACAACTTCCAGCTGGTTCATTACTACAAAGCCGAAGCCGTTGATTACGATAAAGTACTGAACGATGTACTGGCGATTGCTGACATCCTGACCGGAATGGTGGTGGATGTTTCTGAATTACTGGATAACGCGCGTAAACGCGGTGATCTGGTAATGTTTGAAGGGGCACAGGGAACGCTGCTGGATATTGACCACGGTACTTACCCGTATGTCACCTCTTCAAACACAACCGCAGGTGGCGTAGCAACAGGTTCCGGACTGGGACCACGTTATGTTGATTATGTCCTGGGGATTGTAAAAGCCTATTCTACCCGTGTGGGTGCAGGTCCTTTCCCGACAGAACTGTTTGATGATGTCGGTGAATATCTGGGGCAGAAAGGTAATGAGTTTGGCGCAACGACAGGTCGTCGTCGTCGTACCGGCTGGCTTGACGCTATTGCCGTCCGTCGTGCAGTGCAGATCAACTCATTATCCGGTTTCTGCCTGACCAAACTGGACGTGCTGGATGGATTAGAGACCGTCAAAATTTGTGTCGGATACCGTATGCCTGATGGCCGTGAAGTAACGACCACGCCACTGGCTGCAGAAGGCTGGGAAGGCATTGAGCCGATTTACGAATCAATGCCAGGCTGGACGGAGAGTACTTTCGGTGTGAAAACGCCTGAAGGGTTGCCGCAGGCAGCGCACAACTATATTAAGCGTATTGAAGAACTTACCGGAGTACCGATCGATATTATTTCCACCGGTCCCGATCGCAGTGAAACGATGATTTTATGCGACCCGTTTGATGCTTAATCATACTCTGGCCGGAATTTTTCCGGCCTTTGTCTCTCCTGCCATCAACTGCAATTTCCCTCTGTTTGCTGATCAAGTTCATCGGTTACTTAAATAATTCTCCGCAAATCCGGACTCTGGTTTATTATCAGTACACAGAGATGCCTTTTGCTTACCTGCCGTTCATCAATGTTTGTTCGGTATACATTCCGGGGATACAGTGCAGCTAACCAGCTTTACAGATTACGCTCTTCGGGCATTAATTTTTATGGCGACATTGCCGGAAGGCCAGATGACCAGTATCACTGAAGTGACTGATGTCTATGGAGTTTCACGGCATCACATGGTCAAAATTATTAATCAGCTGAGCCACGAAGGCTTTGTTCAGACCAGTCGTGGTAAAAATGGCGGGATCCGCCTCGGAATGCGTGCGGAGGCGATTAACCTGGGTTACGTCGTCCGGCGACTGGAGCCTTTGCAGTTAGTGAATTGTGATGAGTGTGCTATTACCCCGGCTTGCCGCCTGAAAGCAGCGTTATATAGTGCAATGGAACAATTTCTGAAAGAACTGGACACCTATACGCTTGCGGATATCGTTAGAGATAACAACAATTTATATAAAATTCTTATCACGGATGCCGCTGTGGTAAATACACATTCATGACATCGGAGGTACCTATGTCACAAGACCCTTTTCAGCAACGGGAAGCGGAAAAATACGAAAACCCGATCCCCAGCAGGGAGTTTATCCTTGCTCATCTGGAAAAACGCGAGAAACCTGCACGCCGCGATGAGCTGGCACAGGAACTTAATATCACCAGCGAAGAACAAACCGAAGCACTGCGCCGTCGCCTCCGTGCGATGGAAAGAGACGGTCAGCTGGTATTCACCCGCCGCCAGTGCTATGCCTTACCGGAGCGGCTGGATTTGCTGCGCGGAAAAGTTATCGGCCACCGTGATGGCTATGGCTTTCTGAGACTCGAAAACGCGAAGGATGATCTCTATTTATCTGCTGAGCAGATGAAGTTCTGTATGCATGGCGACATTATTCTGGCGCAGGCGGCAGGTGCAGACCGTCGTGGTCGCCGCGAAGCCCGGGTGGTCCGCGTTGTTGAACCCCGTAACAACCAGATCGTCGGGCGTTATTTTGTCGATGCCGGGGCGGGGTTTGTTGTCCCGGATGATAGCCGTCTGAGTTTTGATATTCTGATTGAGCCGGAACATACTCAGAATGCCCGCATGGGCGCTGTCGTGGTGGTGGAGCTGGAAAAACGCCCTACCCGCAGAGCAAAAGCGATTGGCCGGGTGATCGAAATTCTCGGGGATAATATGGGCACCGGGCTGGCTGTGGATATGGCCTTACGGACCCATGAAATCCCGCATGACTGGCCGGAAGCTGTTGAACAGCAAATGGCGGCGCTCAGTGAACAGGTCCCGGAAAAGGCGAAAGCCGGACGGGTTGACCTGCGTCAGTTACCCCTGGTCACCATTGATGGTGAAGATGCCCGTGACTTCGACGATGCCGTTTACTGCCAGAAAAAACGCGGTGGCGGCTGGCGTCTGTGGGTAGCTATCGCGGATGTCAGCTACTACGTCCGTCCGGGCACTGAGCTTGATAACGAAGCACAGGCGCGTGGTACATCGGTTTACTTCCCTTCACAGGTCGTGCCTATGTTGCCGGAGGTTCTGTCCAACGGGCTGTGCTCGCTGAATCCTCAGGTCGACCGTCTGTGTATGGTCTGTGAGATGACCATCTCGGCCAGCGGTAAACTCAGTGGCTATAAGCACTATGAAGCGGTCATGAATTCGCATGCGCGCCTGACCTATACCAAAGTGTGGAATATCCTGCAGGGCAATGAAGAACTGCGTGAACAGTATGCCCCGCTGGTCGGCGACCTGGAAGAATTGCACCGCATGTATCAGGTGCTGGAACAGGCCCGTGCTCAGCGTGGTGGTATTTCTTTCGAAACGGAAGAAGCGAAATTTATCTTTAACGCCGATCGTCGTATTGAGCGTGTCGAGCGAACCGCGCGTAATGATGCACATAAACTGATTGAAGAGTGCATGATCCTGGCAAATATTGCCTCGGCACGCTTTGTCGAAAAACATCAGGAACCGGCGCTGTTCCGTGACCATGACCGTCCTTCTGATGACAGCATCAAAAGCTTCCGTACCGTATTGAGTGAGCTGGGCCTGACTCTGTCTGGCGGAACGAAACCGGCACCTGTGGATTATTCAGAATTGCTGGAGAAGATCTCGGGGCGTCCGGATGCGGAAATGCTGCAAACCATGCTGCTGCGTTCAATGAAACAGGCAGTCTATGACCCGGAGAACCGCGGTCACTTTGGTCTGGCATTGACGTCCTATGCACACTTTACGTCGCCTATCCGTCGTTATCCTGATTTATTACTGCACCGGGCCATTAAATACCTGTTGGCTAAAGATGCTAATGAATTACAGGGGAACACGACACCGACCGGCGGCTATCACTATGATATGCAACAGATGTTGCAGCTCGGCCAGCACTGTTCTCTGACAGAGCGCCGTGCAGATGAGGCCACCCGTGATGTGGCGGACTGGCTGAAATGTGATTTCATGCAGGACCAGGTCGGAAACACCTTTAGTGGTGTTATCTCAAGTGTGACCGGGTTCGGCTTCTTTGTCCGTCTGAGCGACCTGTTTATTGATGGTCTGGTACACGTATCGAGCCTGGACAATGACTATTACCGGTTTGACCCGGTCGGTCAGCGACTGATCGGAGAGTCCGGTGCGCATACCTATCGGTTGGGGGATATTGTTGAAGTCCGTGTTGAAGCTGTCCATATGGACGAACGTAAAATCGATTTCGCCCTGATCTCCAGCAAACGTCAGCCGCGCGGTGCAGGAAAAACGGCGCGAGAAAAAGACGCCAAAGCGGGTACCGCGGCGGGCAAAAGCCGTAAAGGCGCGCGCTCCGGGGCTAACTTCGAAGCGGATGAAACCTTCCGCAGTGAGAAGAAAAAATCCGGTAAAAAACGCGGGAAAAAGAAGCCTGCGGCGAAAGAGACTGTGACAGAAGCTCCGGTGAAGAAAGTTAAAAAAGTCTCGGAGAAAACACGTAAAATCGCCGCCGCGACCAAAGCGAAGCGGGCAGCAAAAAAAGATAAGTCTGTGACTAAAAAAGCAGACTGATCTCAACAGCACAGGTTCCCTTCGGGAGCCTGTGCCTGATATTTAACGTCTAACCATTGAACTGAGTTATGAGCGAAATAATTTTTGGCATTCATGCCGTTGAAGCCTTACTGGAGCGTGATCCTCAACGTTTTCAGGAAGTATATATTCTGAAAGGGCGCGATGATCGTCGCCTGCAACCGTTGGTATCCGCACTGGAAACTCAGGGGGTTGCTGTTCAGGTGACAACCCGTCAGTGGCTGGACAGCAAAGCCGAAGGGGCTGTGCATCAGGGAATTGTGGCGCTGGTGAAACCCGGTCGCCAGTACCAGGAAGGCGACCTTCCGGATCTGCTGGAAAAAACCGAACAGCCGTTTCTGTTGATCCTCGACGGTGTGACCGACCCCCATAACCTCGGCGCTTGTCTGCGTAGTGCAGATGCTGCCGGGGTACATGCCGTCATTGTGCCGAAAGATCGCTCAGCCTCGCTGAATGCGACCGCCAAAAAAGTGGCCTGCGGTGCGGCGGAGACAGTTCCGCTGATCCGTGTGACCAACCTGGCGCGCACGATGCGTTTGTTGCAGGAATACCATATCTGGATCGTCGGAACTGCAGGCGAAGCGGATCATACATTGTATCAGAGCAAAATGACCGGCCCGATGGCCCTGGTCATGGGAGCTGAGGGTGAAGGAATGCGCCGTCTGACCCGTGAACATTGCGATGAACTGATCAGTATCCCGATGGCAGGCAGTGTGTCTTCACTGAATGTCTCTGTGGCGACAGGGATTTGTCTGTTTGAAGCCGTGCGTCAGCGTCAGAGCTGATTTGCAGGGCAGTGCTCTGCAGCCCGCTCAGGGCTGTGGAGCGCTTACCGCACAGGAACCGGCATAGGTTCCGTAAAAGATTGCCTCTGCGTACCACCTCCCCGGAATTACCGTTTCACTGACCATAATAATGCGATACCAGCGGACGCCCGTCCGGTTAGCTTTATCTGCGATAGCTCGTTGTGCATCGTCCGGTGAACCCCGGACAACCACATGCACCTCTCCGGTTTTACACAGGTCGTACGTCATGCTTCGGCTCAGTTCCTGAGCATAGGGCTGCAAAGGGGGGCGGGGAACCGGTGCAGGCGTCAGCAAGGCGCAGCCGCTAAGCCCGAAAAGAAGGGGGAGTACCAGAGTTAGCCGGTGCATCTCAGATCTCCACAGGCCGGCAGGGACTTACGGTACATCGGTCAGTTATCTGCATAATTAAATGCCTGCGGGTGGTTCTGCAGGCTGCCGCTAAGGGCGGCGTATAAAACGGTTTTACCGTCAATCGACAGGGCATCGCTGATATTCAGCCACTGTAACTGTTCACGATGTCGGGCTTCATCATTACGGGCATACAGGCCGCTCATCGTGTTTTCGGCGGGGGAGTAAATCAGCGCAAAATTCTCGCTGGCACAATCATGGGGCTTGCAGGCACTGTATACCTGATAAGTAATGCCCTTGAGCGTCACCTGCTGCATCGGGCTTTCAACCCCGCCTTTTTTTATCCAGTCCGGCAGGTGCTGATGGGCAATGAGTTGAGCAAAGGCGGTGCCCCCCTGCGGACTGGCCACCAGGCTGCTCAGTGTGGGCGTTTGGGCCAGGGCAGTAAAAGAAACCCCTGTGCAGCAAAGGGTAGTGAAAAGAGCCATTGTGCTTAATTTCATAATATCCTCAGTCCGTCATGGTATTGGGTTAAGTATATCGTTAATTCTGAGGATCACCGGGTATCGGGGTATTCTGCTGCCCGTTTTACGGGGGAGCCTGCAGATATTGTGGCTGTTTTCCCCGGTCACGTGATTTAACGATTTATTTGCTTGAGTTTCGGGCACCGTATCAGTATTATTACGCGTCAATTTTTCAGCCGCATTTTAACACGTTCCTTGCTTCCATGGGCCGCGGCTGACCCTGACAGGAGGCTGAATAATCCGTAAGGAGCAACCGATGCGTCATTACGAAATCGTATTTATGGTCCATCCTGACCAGAGCGAGCAGGTTCCTGGCATGATCGAGCGTTACACTGGTGCTATCACTGGTGCTGAAGGCACGATCCATCGTCTGGAAGACTGGGGTCGCCGTCAGCTGGCTTACCCGATCAACAAACTGCACAAAGCACATTACGTTCTGCTGAACGTAGAAGCTCCGCAGAGCGTTATCGATGAGCTGGAAACTAACTTCCGCTTCAACGACGCCGTTATCCGTAGCATGGTTATGCGCGTTAAAAACGCGGTAACTGAAGCATCTCCGATGGTTAAAGCGAAAGAAGAACGTCGTGATCGTCGTGAAGACTTCGCTAACGAAACCTCTGATGACTCAAGTGCTGAGGATTCTGAAGAGTAATCCATGACGGTGGCGAATCGTCTGCGTCTGTCCGGCAATGTCTGTGGCAGAGTCGTCAGAAAGACCAGCCCCTCAGGAATTCCTCACTGCCAGTTTGTGCTTGAGCACCAATCGATGCAGGAGGAAGCCGGATTATCCCGGCATGCATGGTGTCGTATTCCTGTCATTGTCAGTGGTACAGCACACCTGCAGATTACTCAACATATAACGGTCGGCACGCAACTCATTCTTGACGGTTTCCTGCACTGCCATCAGGCAGCGACAGGACAGAGCAAAATGGTGTTACATGCCGAGCAGATTGAATTGATAGATTCTGGAGACTAGCCTAATGGCACGTTATTTCCGTCGTCGCAAGTTCTGCCGTTTCACCGCGGAAGGCGTTCAAGAGATCGATTATAAAGATATCGCAACGCTGAAAAACTACATCACTGAAAGTGGCAAAATTGTACCGAGCCGTATTACCGGTACTCGCGCAAAATACCAGCGTCAGCTGGCCCGTGCTATCAAGCGCGCGCGCTACCTGTCTCTGCTGCCGTACACTGATCGTCATCAGTAATCGGCCACTGTCCATTAACGACTTTGAGAGGATAAGGTAATGCAAGTTATTCTGCTTGATAAAGTAACAAACCTGGGTAACCTGGGTGATCAGGTTAACGTTAAAGCGGGCTACGCTCGTAACTTCCTGGTACCAAAGGGCAAAGCTGTCCCTGCGACCAAAACTAACATCGAGTTTTTCGAAACTCGTCGTGCAGAGCTGGAAGCCAAACAGGCTGAAACTCAGGCTGCTGCCAATGCCCGTGCTGAGAAAATCAACGCACTGGGTACTGTAACCATTACTTCTAAAGCCGGTGACGGTGGCAGACTGTTTGGTTCTATCGGCGCACGTGACATTGCTGATGCAGTGTCTGCAGCAGGTGTTGAAGTTGCTAAAGGTGAAGTACGTTTACCGGAAGGCGTTCTGCGCACTACTGGTGAGTACGAAGTTAATTTCCAGGTTCATAGCGACGTTGTTGCTAAACTGGTTGTTAACGTTGTTGCTGCGTAATCGCAGACAACATACAAACGCCGGCCTTGTGCCGGCGTTTTTGTTTTCAGCGCTCTGCGTTTTTACGGTGGGTATCAACGGGCCTGAAGAAAAGTGCCATCCTGTTGACGTATAAAGAGTACCTGACCCTTTTTCGTCGCCAGAGTCAGCCCGGTCACTGTACCGCGGTCATTAATTCGTAATCTCACTTCCTGGCCGGTCTGTAAGTTACTGAGCGGTTTATCCTGGCCTTCCACATCGGCCATAGCAAACACATCCCCGACCGGTAAATTGTTGTCGCGGAATAACTGCGCCAGTGTTTGTCCGGCAGCAATAGGGTAGCTATGCCATTGTCCCTGTGGATCATCAGAAGATGGCGGCGGCGAGGCTACAGTATTGTCCTGAGGGTTATCCAGTTGTGCCTGCATGACCGTGGACGATGGCGGTGTAATGGCATGTTCCACCGGAAACTGTTGTGTCTCGCCCGGCAGCAGAAACCCCACGATCAGCAAGACCACTCCGGCAAAAATACCCCAGCGATGAAACAGCGAGAGTGGGTCCATCCAGTGCAGCTTCTCTGGCCAGTGCCCCATCGCGCTGACAAACGTTGTGCTACCGTTAATTCTCTGTTTACGCATAGCCGCTCCCTTGCCCGGGGATATCCCTTTCCTGACCAGGCCTTGATATGACTTCAGTGTTTCCGTGATTCGGTTACGGATTCCGTTGTGTTGCCGACGGGCGAAATGGCCCATAGAGTTTCTCGCTTATAACACGGGTGATACCCGGGGATTGATATACCGTCATAGTGTTTATAGCAGAACGACGGATATCTGCATTTTAAGTGTCATATTCTTCATCTTTCGTAAAAAAAAGTCATCAGTGACAGGTTCGGTTTTACCCGGGAAGCATGCGCTGTTATGCTTTCGTTTCACATATAGTTGATAAATCAGGAACAGAAATGACGACTCTTTCTTTTGATAGCGTTGAAGCGCAGGCAAGTTATGGTATTGGTCTGCAAGTAGGACAGCAACTGCTGGAATCAGGTTTACAGGGTTTACAGCCTGAAGCGTTACTGGCCGGCCTGCGTGATGCGCTGGAAGGAAACTCGCCCGCTGTGCCTGTAGATGTCGTTCATCGCGCACTGCGTGAAGTCCATGAGCATGCTGACGCTGTTCGTCAGGAACGTACGCAGCAGATGGCAGCAGAAGGCCTGAAATATCTGGAAGAGAACCGTCAGCGTGAAGGTGTTAACAGCACCGAGTCGGGCTTACAGTTCCGTGTGCTGAAGCAAGGTGAGGGGGCTATCCCTTCTCGTCAGGATCGCGTGCGTGTGCATTACACCGGTAAACTTATCGACGGAACTGTCTTTGATAGTTCGGTTCAGCGTGGCGAGCCTGCGGAATTCCCGGTCAGCGGCGTGATTGCTGGCTGGATTGAAGCCCTGACGCTGATGCCGGTCGGTTCTAAATGGGAACTGGTTATTCCTCAGCAGCTGGCCTACGGTGAGCGTGGTGCCGGAGCATCTATCCCGCCACTGAGCACACTGGTATTTGAAGTTGAGCTGTTAGAAATCCTGTAATAAATTGTCGTTCAGGACAGTTATAAAGCCGGTCAGATGACCGGCTTTTTTTATTCCCGGAACCCGGACTTATCACAATTCCCGGGGTCTGCGTTATAGAAAAAAATCGGTTACACTGACGGAACATGCTGAAGATAACGCACCTGTTCGCGGGGTGCCGAAAGTAATGAGGTGAATGATGCTGGAACAAATCTGCCAGCTGGCACGGGATGCCGGACTGGAAATTATGGAGATTTATCATGCCGCTCATCCTGCTGAAGTTTCGCATAAGGCTGATAATTCGCCGGTGACTGCCGCAGATATGGCTGCACACCATGTGATCCTTAACGGACTGACGCAGCTCACACCGGAGATCCCGGTGCTTTCTGAAGAGTCACCGACAGACTGGGAAGAACGCCGTCATTGGCAGCGTTACTGGCTGGTTGACCCCCTGGACGGCACAAAAGAGTTTATTCAGCGTAATGGTGAGTTCACCGTAAATATCGCACTGATAGAGCAGGGCGTGCCGGTGACTGGCGTTGTTTACGCACCTGCCAGTGGTCTGATGTATCTGGCCGCCGACGGTAAAGCCTGGAAAGAAGAAAACGGGGTCCGGACGGAGATTCGGGTACAGGAAGCCCATCCTCCTTTGGTGGTAGTGAGCCGTTCACATGGTGATGCGGAGTTAGAGGAATACCTGCAACAGTTAGGTGAGCATCAAACCGTTGCCGTTGGGTCATCGCTGAAGTTTTGTCTGGTGGCTGAAGGGAAAGCGCAATTGTATCCGCGTTTCGGGCCGACCAATATCTGGGATACCGGGGCCGGACATGCTGTCGCCAGGGCTGCCGGCGCACATGTGACTGACTGGACAGGTAAGACGCTTGATTATACGCCGCGGGAATCTTTTCTGAATCCGGGGTTTCGCGTGAGTCTGTTCTGAAAATAAGGCGAATGGAATATTCACCGGTCTGACATAAAGAATGTATCTGTTTCCCGTGGATCCGCTCTGAGCAGGTTCCGCCCGTCATGCGTACAGTAGTTTCAGTTGCCGCGTGGCGGCTGCCGGGTTAAGACCCGAAGGCGCGGGCCTTAACAATCCGCGCCTGGCGCAGGTCCTCGCTGTCCCCTCACTTATCGCTCCGGCCTGACGGCCCGCCCGGATCCGCCGTCCTGGCTCAGCCGTGCTTTCGCCGGCGTCCCTGCCGGCTCAGCCTGGCCGTCACTCTGCGTTCGGCGCTGCGGATAGCGCCCCAAAACCTTCCACCCGGGCAGTGGTTCCCGTGTTTAGTCTTTTAAAATACGGAAAATGTCTTCTTATCTGATGCTAACACCGTGGGTCGGGCGACATCGCACCGCTGAGCGAGTGAATGTGGCCAGGACGAGCCGCATG
>ERZ794936.360-NODE-360-length-23646-cov-33.113942_pt1 | contig 23646 bp, 14 predicted proteins | sample MGYA00511083_ERZ794936 | MGnify/ENA primary metagenome ERZ794936 (study PRJEB30137, sample SAMN04331409) | food metagenome | isolation source: Y2 must sample point D1 replicate A | place: Australia: South Australia | collected 2014 ... | reverse complement strand
CCCTTTTTTTTTTTTTTTTTTTTTTTTTTTTTTTTTTTTTTTTTTTCTGTGTTCCAAATGACAAACTGCAAATTAAAGAAACATAAAACTTTCCATCACAAATTTTCAACCAATATTGGCAATTCGATTAAAAAAAAAAACCTAAAATAACCCAAGAGCATCCCTCACAGAACTGCATTGTATCAGTTATATATTTGTTTTTCACTTTTTAAAAAATCATTCCCACTAACCTTTAACCCAAGCACCACCCCATCTCAATGTCTGACGTCGAACAAGCTTACAACGAAGGTCCAGAAAACTATGAAGATTTTGATAATGAATACTTTTCCGATGAGGAAATGGCTGACGAAGTCGACGCTCCAACTGTGAAGAGCGAGGAAAATGGCGGAGTGGAAAAAGATAGCGAAGGAAGAGTCATCATCACCGGAGGAACACAAGCGGAATTTGAAGATGTGAATCACAGAAGAAAGACTTTGAAAGAAAAAGCCATTTCCAAAGAAGAAAGAACGACCACCCCATATATGACAAAATACGAAAGAGCTAGAATATTAGGCACTAGAGCTCTTCAAATTTCCATGAATGCACCAGTGTTTGTTGACCTTGAAGGAGAAACTGATCCACTAAGAATTGCCATGAAAGAGTTGGCAGAAAAGAAAATCCCTTTGGTCATTAGAAGATACTTGCCTGACGGGTCTTTTGAGGATTGGACCGTTGAAGAATTGATTGTCGATTTATAAACTATGAGAGTAGCATCTAATTGTATAATAGCCTGACTGCAAAAATAACAAAAAAAAAACCCAATCTTTCTTTCGAAAACCCTTAACACCTAATCATGAAAAAAAAAAAAAAAAAAAACAAAGAAAAAGAAGACACAGGAAAAATGAAACCTTTCAACCCAATTCAATTCATTCATTGTTTATCGAATGGTTGTCTTGAGCGAGGGTTATTACCTCATATAGCATCTCTTGAGCTCCATTCACGTTTAGAAATGCGTGCTCTTTTGATATATGCAAACTACTCATTCTGTTATGGTTTCCAAAAACTTTTCTCCCTTGAAAATTTTTTGCCCTGTAACTTTGCTTTCTGCACTGAAATTTTTTAATGCTTTATGTATCTCGTCTTCATCATCAAAACCTGCTAACTTCAAGTACTTTACGAGCTCATTGTAGTCTATCGAGTTCAAGTCTTTTTCACCCAGCTGTTTAGTTGATGTGCAAAAAGTACCCATGGCTGTTTCGATATCTCCACGCTCTGGGAAATCACCGAGCAGAGAACCCATCAAAGAGAGATATTGAGGATAAGTGATGGAATCTGCATCATCAAACTCAGCAAACATTTCTTTGATAGTTGTTTCATCATCTATTTTAGTGCCCTCATTCTTCAAATTCAAGCCAGCAAATATCTTTTTCAAGTCTTGCTTGCTGATGTATCCGTCTCCATCATCATCAATGATCTCAAATGCCTCCTTCAGTTGTTTGATTTGTGTTGCACTAAAGTCACTGAAAGTCGTGGACTTACTGCTGTTCATCTTCTTCAACCTGGTTTTTTGCGGATTTTTTGCCTATCTGCTTGGATTACAAAGCTTCCAGCTTTTCAACATGAGCTTGCAAAAAATCGGAGGGCCTTTCAAATGAAGTCTGTATTAAATAAGAACTCGTTTTAGATTAATCGCGAGGTGCGTCAGACGGGAGAGTTTACAAAAAGCGACTCACGAAGGCAAAAACGTAAAAAAAAAATAAAATAAAAAAAAAAAACATACACACTACACACTACACACTACAAGAAAGAAGGATGTCTTGGTTGAATTAGGTTGCGCCCAAAGTACTTACTCAAAGACTAACACTCATTGGTAAAGAGCCAGAAGCAGGATTTATACGGAAAAGAAAAGCTTGAAAACAGCAATGTCGTCTCAAATCAAAGTCTATTTGAAGAATGCCAAAGAGGCGTTGCAAAAAAAAGATTACGAACTATCACTGGAATGGTGTCAAGACGTTTTGGAAGAGGACGCCTCAAATTACTACGCACATATTTTTATTGGGAAGAACAATGCATCTTTGAACAGAAACACTCCGGCCCTTGAAGCTTATTTGAAAGCACTTGCAATTGACGAAGAAAATTTGTTGGCATGGAAAGGTATGTTTCAAATTTTCGAAGCGGGGTTTTTCGACAAAAATGTTTTAACGTATGGCCATTTTTTCCAGTTATGTGCTAAATACTATGAGATATTACTATCAAGAGACGATTCATGCGTTGAGTTAGTTAATTGCATAAGAGCCTTCAGAAAAGAGCACGAAACGGATTGCGAGCGGGACTTTTTGGAGAACATGATCCCGGGCCAACTGTTTGCTGAGACTTTGGGAAGACATTTCATGACTCCTGAGGAAGTGCTACAAAAACTCTTGAACATCAAAATCAAAGAGGAAAATAGTAAAGTGAGCACGGTGAGAGCCAGAAACGCAATGGGGCTAAGTCCTTCTGATCCATTGTACAACACCAAGCTAAATGAACTAGCCTGGGAGATATACTCAAAGTCTGACGTTGGAAACATTTATGCCAAGCTGATCAACGTTGTGGATGATGACGAAAAAAGAACCACTTTGGAGGAGGAGTGGTTCCACTACAAACTGAAAGTACTAAAAAGTATGCCGCCAGGAACCAAGAGATCCAAGTCTAAAGAATTGAAAGATATGGTGGACGATATGATTATAGTTGGGCATGATTCAAACGAAGTGTGGAACTACTATTTTGACTGGAGCGACTTTCGTAGTTTGGAAGACTTTGATTTGAACCTGGTGTCAACTTTCATTCAGAAATTCCCACAGGATCCACTAGCAAACATTCTTTACGCTTACATCTGTTCCTCGATTTCCAAGTATGACAAGGTCAAATTTTTCAAAAACACATGGGGCTCGCAAACGGAAAACACAGAAAAGGCTGAAAAAAATGGGTTGTTGAAAGAGGATGACGAAACCGCTTTTTTGCTTGAGACCGAGGATGACTGCCTGGCCACTTTGCTTGATAATATTGAACACGCTCAAACGTCGATTTTGGCACACCGGGTTTACGCAAATTATGCCATTGCTTTTGAAAAATACGCAGACGCATTGAAATACGTTCTACATGGTATATCTCTAACGATGCAACTATCAAGAGAACTGGACGTGGACATGAACCACACAAACAGCGACATGACTTTGAATCTGGCATTAATCTATACCCATGTAGACTCACCGAAAAATCACCAAACGGCGTTGCAATTGTACAGCAAGTACCTGTTGGAACATCCTGACAGCAATAGAGCCAAATTGGGTAAAGCCCTGATTTATATTGAACAAGAAAACTGGGGAAATGCGGACGAGCTGTTGAAGGACGTGGTATCGGAAGAACGCGACTCTGCCGTGGCTTTATCACACTATTCTTGGGTTAAAATGCATCTTGGACAGTTGGAGGAATCGATAACAAACTTTAAAAAAGCTTTGGCTTTGTTCACTGGCATGGATGTTCCTTCTTTGAAAATCAGATCTGTGAATATGTGGAGACTAGCCAACTGTTATATCAAGAAATACGAGGAGTGCAACAACTCTGAATTTTTGGACCTCTCTTTCAAATACTTGATTGAGTCTATCAAATGTACTGATGATTTTGCTCAAGGCTTTTCCACTTTGGGGAGTTTGTATGCCACTTATTACAACGATCCCGTGAGAGCTTTCAAGTGCTTTCACAAGTCTTTTTCTATCAACCCTGGTGATATGAAAGCGGCCGAGTATATGGTTACGCAATTCACAACGGATAATCAGTGGGACTCTGCTGCTTTAGTCTGTCAAGATTTGATCAAAAGTCAGCTGGTAAAACGGGAACTTCAAGTTTCCAATTGGCCATACAGAGTTCTGGGTATCTCGTACCTCGAAGTCCAAAACCCAGAGGACTCTATTGAATGGTTCCAAGCAGCGTTGAGAGTGCAGCCTGAGGATATTGAGTCATTGGTTGGATTAGGGCAAGCATATCTACAGTGCGGGAAAGTTGAGTCTGCACTAAAGGTGTTTAACAAAGCACTTGAAATTGAACCAGTTCACGTTTATTCCCGCTACTTTTACGCAGTCACATTGGGAGAGTTGGGAAGTTTCAATGAGAGTTTGGCCGTTTTCAAAGATTTGTTAGCGTTGCCTGCCCACTCTCAAAACGAGTGTTTTCATGTGAGCTATGCAAAGGTTTTGGTTTCTTATGCGGAAACAATCAATAGCCAAGGGTTTTTGTACAAAAGTGTCGATTTTGCTGCCGAAACGATTGAAACGATTCAGCATGTTAGGGTGTCTCTGAGATCAAACAACCAAAGTCTTTGGACTCTGTTGTGTCGAGCACTCAAATTGTTTCTTTCGGTTAGATCAAAAATGGATTCTTTGCCGGTTGAAACCATTGTGGACATTTTCCAAACTGTCAATCTTTCCAAAGTTGAAATTCACGAATCCATCATCGTTGATTGCTTGTTCGATGAAACCGATAGTTTGAGAATTGTTGCCAAGTGTTTGGTTCTTACTTGCAAGTGTGCCTTTGCAGTTGTTCCTTTTGATGAACTGCCTAGGGCGCTAAAATCTCTACTTTTCTACAATTTGGGAACTGTTCAGTTGTACGCATACGTGATTTTGCAAGAAACGGAGTATCGGGAATCTGCTTTGGAATCGTTTAAGAGAAGTATTGCCCAACAATCTAACATGGTGGAAGCATGGGTCGGTTTAGGTATTTCATGCATGGACGTGAGTTACAAAGTTTCTCAGCATTGCTTTATCAGAGCTTTGAGTTTGAGCCCAAAAGATGTGGACATATGGTACAACATTGCTATTTTAGCTTTGAAAAACAACGACCACGAGTTTGCTTTGGAAATTTTTGCCAAGTCTCAGAGCATAGCTCCAGAACAGTCTTTGCCACGTTTTGGTATGGCTTTGGCCTTGGAAATCAGTGGGGATGCTACTCTTTCGGCAGCTTTATTCAAGCATTCATACATCTTGTCAAACGGGAAATCCAAAATCGCAGAGCTTTTTTACGCTAAAACAGTTTTGAATGAAAGACTTGAAGCTAAAAATAGTGATTCGAGAAACGTTGAAAGCGAACAGGATTTTGTTGCGATCTTGCACTGTCTAGAAAGCTACCTGAAGAAAGTTCCTGATGACGTTTTTGCGGTGCAATGTTCCATCATTGCTTTAGAAAGGCTACAAAACTTTGAAAAAGCAGAAGTATATGTTAATAAACTTGTTGCGATTGTTGAAGAGAATTTTTCCCAATCCAATGATGAAAAAGAGCTAAATCATTACGGGGTGATTCAAAGTCAGTTTGCTAGAATCAAACTCGGGCTTTCACAGTTTGATGAAGCTGTTGAGACGGCCAACTTATCAATGGGAATTTTGGAAGAGCACAAGAACGAGAAAGTTTACAAAGACGCTATTGTTTCCAACTACTGTGTGTTGGGGTTGGCTCACTTTTTCCAAAATGAGCATGAAAAGGCGCTTGAATACTTTCAAAATGTGTTAAATGCAAACGATGAGCAGAATTCCGAGCTTGTTGGTTTAGTCTGCAAAGCTTTGTACGGAGTTGGGAACGATGATTTCAAAGAGCTGGCTTTAAGTGAATTGACGGATTTTATAGGTGCTAACGGCTTTACTTTGAAAATGGCTATATTGATAGCTTCCATTACTCTTTTGGAAGAGAATAACGGACCGCAAGAACTGAAAGAGCTACTCAAAGAAGTAAGTGGCATGATTTATGACACTTCTGATCACCACATGGACATGGCGTACTTGATTGATCAAGTTAACAGAAGGTTAGGAACTGATGGACAGCTAAGACAACAGTCTTTACAAAGGGCCGTTTTTTTGACTCCACAAAACGTCAACGTTTGGAAATTGATGGATAACAAGATTACGTACAAAATTGGATTGAATAACTACAAACAAATTAATGTTGTGCAAAAATCAAATGAGCTGGCAAGACTAGGCAATCTATCTAAAGTGCAAAGAGCCATGTTTTTGTGTCCATGGAATGAGGAAGCCGTTAATACATTGAAATACTGTTTCTAAGAGTGTGAGTTTCAAGATTAATCTTTATTTGGATGACATGTATTCGGCCAAAAAACGAGTTTTCTCGCCTCTCTATAAAGTTAAATATACAGTTTTTGAATATTTGAGGTTGCTTGTCTACAAAAACTTGAAAACCTCCCACAACGATATCAATCTGTTCATTCTTGTTAATGAGTTTAATTCTCTTTCGTTAACCATTTTCAGCTGATTTAGCTCGCTTGATAATAGCAATTCTTCTTCCCTTCCCTTTACATCTTCTCTCTCTGCTTTTTCCAGTAATGTTTGATTTTCTTTTTTCAAAAGCTCAGTTTTGTAAATCAGATTGGCAATATTCCAGCACAAATTCTTTTCCATAAACTGTAAAGCGTGCTGTTGGTTGTTTCTAAACAAAAAAACAGATCTGGAAGCTGCTCTATCCATTGTTCTTGGCATTTCTTGGATTTCGACCGAGTTGCACTTGAGCAATTTTGACAAAATACTTCTCACGTCTTTTTCATTAAACAAAACTAGATTATTCAACGTTTTTTCCGTAACTAGTCTGTTTATTCTTATGCTTCTCAAGAGTCTCAGTGCGGATAGGCCTAGGGTAGACTCAACCAATGCATCGTAGGTGTAGCTTTTCAAAAGTGGGGTCAAAGAACTGTACGGAACATAGTACAACCCTGCCCGTGACTCTCTCAAAAACTGGACTTGGGCATTCGGATCGGACAAAAGTTTAAGATGCGCGTTGATCAAAGTGATAGAGTGAGAAGATGATTCAGAGTCTAACTGAGCTTCAAGTATATCGTCATTGTCGTCGTCATTGTCGTTCTCGTCGTCATTATAATTCTCCGCAGCTTCGTTTTCGTCATCATTCTCATCTTCATTTGCTGCTTCTGGTATGTCGTTAAGAGTTGCTCCGTTTTCCAGTTTAATTTTTTTGTTGCTGTTTGATGAGTTTGCCTGTTTCCGTTTGTTGTTTTTATTTTTTCCAAACTTGTCTTTTAATTTGGATTGCAAGGAATCTTGCAAAACCACATTGAGATCCAGGATTTTAGAGATATCAATTGCGTTAAAAGTGACGCCGTTGTTTTTTTCTTCTTGTAATGTCAATTCATCTTTTAATGCTTCCTGCTCGCTAAGATCTTGCAATAAGCCGGTTTTACTCAATGGATTACAAACATTTGGTGCAGATCTTTCTGTATATCTCAATGCACATTCCAAAATCTTGCTTGGGATTTTCCCCACGGTTGAAGCACACAGTTGTACCAAATGATTGGATCTTTTGTGTTTGAAATACCTTTGCAAATTAAAAGTCAAATAGACGTTGTCGCTAATTTTTCTTAACAAAGTTTTCTTGTCTGTGGTGATGACGTTTGACGATGACGAGTATGATTTGTCGGTTAACTTGATAAACGTTTCTTTTGCCTTGCCCTTTGCCTGTTCTCTTTTTTTCAAATCACTCAAGGTGCTTGATTTGGGAATTGCTTTGTATTCTTTGGTGTAAAGTAGATGCCACAAATCTTGGATAGGACAGTAATCAATTGGTTTTATTGGAACCAAAAAGTTGTCTTCCACCAATTGGATGAAGATCGTTTGATATATTTGTGAACTGGTGTTATCGTTTGTCAAACTAGCAATAAAATCGCTCGGGTTTAAGGAACCGTATTGCAATACGTTTTGGAGAATCTCACCAATCAACTTGTATGAATTGTTTTTCGATAAGAGATGGTGATTGGAGTACAATTTGGTGACTTGGGAGATGATTTCTCCAGAATATAGTAAAGTGATGATCCCTTCTTCATTATACGAGTAGTACACGTTTCCTTGATTAGAAGAAGAACTGCCATTTAATGCGTCTTTGTCTTCAAAATAAGAAACACATTTTAATTGAATCAAACTGATCAATGCCTTTTTTACAGTCTTGTAATCGATCTTGGTTAGCCTACTGATTTCTCTGCAATTGAGTCTTCCTTTACTTATTAAAACATTGATAACCTCGCTTGCTCTTTCTCCAAAGTATGCCTGCACTAAATTGGTGAAAAGAAACGACTCTGAATAAATGGTCCTTAATTCTAAAGTTTGTCCGACATTCATGGTGCAGACTGGTATTTTGTGATTTATGTTTAATGTGTTGAAGATATAGATAATTTGCAGGAGCTTCCCTGTTTTAGAGAAAAAAAATAAAATATATGCCTTTTGGATGGACAAGTGCACTCCCCGGTTCAGGTACTTGACAAAATTTTGTTCGATGGTTGTGCTGTTTGACTAGTTTATATAAGAGGAAATGTGTGAGCCATGACAACAAATGCCAAAGATCACAGAGCAGGATTTACATTTGAATAAGATATCCTAAAAGCAAAGTGACTGTAAGCCAAGCTGGCACTGAAAGAGGTGGAATAAACATCAGTTCGACAAGAAAATTCAAAAACACGAAATTCTGAAAATTGTGAAAATTGTGAAAATTGTGAAAATTGTGAAAATTCTGAGAAAAAAAAAGAAAAGTTTGTTTTGATCTCGGACGGCTGAGTACAAATACCCCGAGACATTCGGACAATAACCTTTCTTTTTCGGTCTAGCTACTGAATATCTAATAATTTATTTTTTTTGGGCCAATCATTTTCAAGAATGCGTATTTTGCTGAGAGCAACCCGGAGTGAACTGATTTGTTTGTGATGTAAAAAACGAAAAAGCCGAAAACTCAGAGACTCACAGGGAAAGCTTCATGAATTGTTAAACAACTCGAACCTTTTCATTCAAAGAGCTGTGTAGTTAGGTAATTTTGAGCTTGAAATAACGACTGGATTTTGATTTCCGAGCAGGTTAGCCATTCCTTTCCGCCATATAATTTATATCCAACTTCTTGTGTATTTTCGTTGCCTGTGTGAAGCTAAGCTCAACTTGAGATTCGATAATTCTTCTTTTGAAAGCGCTTTTTTCCTTTACGTTTTTTTTCTTGTGTCGTTGTAAAGTGGAAAAAATAAATTTAGGCATATAAACACATCAACCACAAAAACACATCAAGCCACCCCCCCCATACTTCTTCTTCATACACACAATGCTTGCTTCTAGACTGCAATTCGCAAGAACATATGCCACCAAAGTTTCCAGTAAAGACGCTGCCTCAAAAATCTCTTCTTTGTCCGTCAAAGTCCATGCCGGGTCCAGATACGCTACCAAAGACGGTATTGCTCATCTATTGTCCAGATTCAATTTCGAAGACACTGCCAACAAATCTGCATTGAGATTGGTTAGAGAATCTGAATTGTTGGGAGGTTCGTTCAAATCCAGTGTTGACAGAGAATCCATCACTTTGAAAGCCGTTTTTTTGAAAGAAGATCTGCCATATTTTGTCAATGCCATTGGTAACGTTTTGCACAAACCATCTTTCAAAGAATACCAACTGAATGAAAGCGTTTTCCCAGTTGCTAATGTTGACACTGCAGCCAGAGAATTGTGTCCATTGAAAAAAGCTGAAGACGTTTTGTATTCGATAACTTTTAGAAACGGTTTGGGTGCTCCAATCTATTACGATGGTGTTGTTCCTGTTTCCTTGGAAGATTTGAAAAAATACGCTGAAAAAGTTTACACCAAAGAAAACATTGAAGTTGTTGGTGAAGGTATCAATGAAGCCGACTTGAAAAGATTTGTTGACGATTCTTTGATTTCTGCTTTGCCAACTGGTCAATCTTTGAAAAACGATGTCACTCCAAAATTCCATCTAGGCGAAACCGCAAGAGAAAGATTTACTGGGGCCAACTCGGTTGCTGCCATCTCTGTTCCAGTTACTCCAAAAGATTTTGCCACTTTTGAAGTTTTGACCCAATATTTGAAATCCCCACTATACGAACATTTCGAATTGGTTTCCGATGCCAAATTTGATTCTTACTCGGGTGCAGGTTTGTTTTCCTTGTATGTTCAAGGAACCAATGCCACAAAAGTTTCTGAAAACATCAAAACCATTGTCTCTTCTTTGAAATCAGGTAAAGATATTTCCGGTGCCAAATCTTTGACCTCGACCGTATTGGCTTTGAGAGAAACTCCATTGTCTTTGGATTCTGTTAAAAACTTTAAACTAGAGAAATTCAACTACGCTGCTGTTGGTAAAGTTTCCTCTTTACCATATGCTGATGAACTATAATTTGGTTTTTTTTTTTCTGAACTAAAAAATGAATCCAGTAAAGACTGACCCATTGATAAATGAAACCAACCGTTATATTACCTCTACTTCCATTTAAAAAAAAAAAAAAAAAAATTAATATTCAAATTTTGTTTTCTTCTTCTCTATTTTATATTTATTTATTTATTCTCACAAAATGACAAAACATGCAACAAATTTTTTTTTTTACACAAACTCACACATACATTCATCCAAAAAGAAAACACACAAACCATGTTAAATTTATGTGATATACAAAAAATATAAAAAGACAAGCTACAAGGGCTTGCAACAAAAGTATGTAAATACGTATATTTGCTTAAATTTAAATGATTTTGATTCGTGTGTATCCCAGTGGGACTCTTACTCACGAGCTTTGGCAAGCAAGTTATTTTTATATTTTTTTTGCATCAATCGCCTCATATAAAAGAGTCTCTTGGCTCGCTTTCCAACAAATACTTGATTAGTGTGAATAGCGTTTCTCTGTCCTTTTCATTGTAAATCCACAATCCAAACACCTGGCCTAGCAAGCTTTTGATGATCAACAAGCCATCGTTTTTTTCAATCTGCATGTTGTTTAATTCCATGTCTGAAATATTTGTAGTTGCTGCTGAGTTATGGTTCTTGTGGAATATACGACGTTTGTTGACCACACTGTTAGGCACTATCCCCAGTGAGAAATTCTCAGGGTTGCTTCTGTTCAAAAGTATCAAACCATAGTTGTATATATCTTCTCCTTGCAAAATCTTGATGGTGTCCTCACTGTCGTCGTTGGCCCCAGCCAGCTTGTCCTTGGCTTGGATGGCTTCGTCAATCAAAGTCGACATCGAGGCTGTGCTGTCCATAGGATTAGTTGTGCCGTCTGCTGTGGCGTTTGTGAGTAGGGTGCCGTCCTCCACTTTGGAAAGCTGATCAGGCACATCACCATTCACATTCCGCAAGTATATAGCCAATACGCCCTGTGTGTCTTGCTTTTCCCACGATTCAGCGGCCACATTGTATCTGTATAAAACTGCGTGTGGGGTGTGATACAACAACTGCTTGATCTTTGGATCGTATCTGCCAATCACATTGTAGTTTAGTGCTTTTCTGTATAGATCTAAAGTTTCGCCTTCGTTCATTTTGGTAACCAAGCTATTGTTGACGAGTGTTTGAGGCTCTGGTATTTTCAGATGCTCTTGTGTTACACGAACTACCAGTATCAACTCTTGGTATTATCAAGTGGAGACTCTAGAGTCTCCACTTTTAACGAAAAAAAAAAGCGCGACGCTTGTGGAAATATAAAAAAATGTGCCTCGGGTGACGTCTGACATCAATGGGGGTTTGTACTGATTCTATATACAAAATAAATACATACACACATGGTAAACAGTATGATTCAAACCTCTTTCTTGTTTTCTAACACGATGTCATCAGCATGCAACTTATCAATAGCTTCTGTCTTTGTTTTGGCATACTTTGCTTTGATAAACCGGTAACTGTCTCTGCCAAGGCCTCCAAAAAATAATAAGGGCCCCAAAAGAACATAAAGATATTCCAATAATGAATCGTTTGATGAAAAAAAATCAATTGCAATAGAATGTTGCAGTAGGAAATAATCCCATTTGTGAAATTTACAGTGGCGAATGGCACTGACCGAAAACTGGATCAGCAGAGCTGGTAAAATGTACTTCAAAAATCCAACTACAAACATCCGATAATAGTCGTTCCACACAGCTTTCATCCCCTCTTTGAACTGAAGATCTTCAATCTGAATTTTGATAAGTAACTTGAGACATAGCCATGCCAAGTATATTCCAACCGGTATGACGTATATGAAAAGATGTTTTGTCATCAAATACATTGGCATCAGCAAGTAGGAAAAATAATAGTTTGGCCACGGATTTTTACCCAAAAACTTCCATTTGAAAGCCAATGTGAACGCAGAAGTGGTTTCATACGACACAAATCCAGCAGCCAAAAAAGCCAGCACAACGCCAGGAAACAATGTTATGTTGAGGAAAAATGGGAATCTGAATATCTTGAAAACACTTCTGAATAAAACAGCTGGTCCAGTAAGATCTTTGTAAACAACACTATTGATTACCATCAATTGAATTAATAGGCCCAAAAAGACTTTAATGAATGAAATATTATTGCCAAACTCAATCTTTTTTGATACCCAAGGAACAAATCTTAGTCTGTTCAAAATCAGCTGACCAACAAAGTTTGAAGAGATGAAAAAGTACAGAGCAGTCACGCCATGCAGGGCTCCCATGCAAACGTGGAAAGCCCATAGTCTCAAAACATAAAACGGTGGAGTGTACAAGGTGAAATAGTACATCACAGTATACTGTCTGAAAGGAGTGTATTCGTTTTCGAGCTTTGCTTTTGGTGGCCTCAAAGGTTTGTCGTTTTTGGTGACTGGAGTGTAGTATTCACAAGTGATGTCCTTTGGAAGGAAGTTGGGGACTCTCCGATATTGACCATTTGGAACAAAGTATGCATGCACTGTTGGTTCTTCTTTAAACAGTTGGTGGGTCTCAGACATAGTTTTTGGCTCAGAAAAGAGGGTTGTGTTTGATAGTTGGGCGTAGGTTGCCTTGAACCACTGGTGATAAAGACTTCTATAGACAATGCTACCTCTCTCGTCAATATTAGTTTTGCGGAATAAAAACTCTGACAGTCTGAACCAGCGGGCAAGTTTCAAAGCAAAAAACTTGTAATAAAACTGCACAAACTTGACAAACAAGGGAGACGCTAGGTCAAGCAGTTTATCAAGATTTGCAATTATCATTGAGTTGGAGCGCTTTCCAGAATTTAGGGGGCTACTAGAGTTCCCATACCCAATGCTCAAGGGCAACACATCTGGTCTATACGAAACCAAAACCATCAAACTTGTCCCATAAAGCATCATTGTTGCACCAAGCAAAAAAATCATCCGTTTGATGTGGGTAATTAAATTGTGGAAAACATTGAACAAAAAAATATGGTCTGTGTCTGCAGCATTATGTATCTGGAAGTCGTAAATCAGAGAAAACAAACCGTATCTGTAAAAATGAGAGTTAGCAAAGGCTAGAGCCAGTTTGACCGTGTTTAGCAATGACGTGTATGGATTACCATATAAACTAAACATATCGATTTTTCTGATGTCAAACGTGTAATTGTTTAAATGCAACAATTTATTTCCAAAACAAATATCCAAAACCGGTTTCACTATGACTAGAGGAGCCAGATAATCAAAAAATGATAGCGTCATTTCTTTGCAAGTGTACTTTGTGAAAAACAACCTGGTAAATAACCTTTCGTCTTTGGTGGAAAAGAGTTTCACTGGAACCAGAGCTACCATCAATGACACTATCCAATAAAAGAGGAAAAGACTTGAGGAGGCCTGCAAATTCAAGGTTGGTGCCAACGTTTGGACTGCCTTGACTGGAATATACCCTACGGCTATGAATGCCGCTGGCACTAAAATAGGGAAAAAAAGCAAGGCTTGTAAACCAGAAATGTCAGACCCAGAGGGCCAGATTGGTGGGAGCTCCTCGTCTTCTTGCTTTTGCAAATGGTGATTGACAATTTTTTTGCTTGACTCATGGTTAAGTATATGCTGATATTCGAAAAAAACCACAATACAGCACTGAAGTACCAAATACAAATCGTTGAAGATAAAGTTTGAGCTTTCGTCAAAAAAATATGCGGTTATTTTACGCAAAGAAGGGATTTCGCCATAAAGGTAGTATTTCCTGATAGTGAACCAATTGAGTGTACCTACTAGCAGTCCCAAAACCACAAAACCCAATTGGATACACATATTTTTATTTTGTTGCAAGGACTGGAATTTCAAGCGCAAAATCTCCACAACCCCAACATTTGAAGCTTCTGCAGTATCATAAGACCTTTTGAAAACAATCTTGCTCTTGCAAATTTCACACACTATGTTGTCGTAATCGATCAAGCCGTTGTTGATGTCGCCATTTTTGGATTTCACCCATTCCAATAAGCATTCTTGGTGTACATGGGAATTGCAATTACAAGGAGAAAACAATGGCTCTTCGTCGCCCCTGCAAATCTTGCAAATCCGCTCGTCGTTCAGGTTGTCTTGGACTTGGGTTGTGTCATTATGAGAATTGATGTCGATCAGCTCTTCATTTTGCAGATTTTCGTCTAGATCTTCATTATGGATGGATGAAGACACAGACATTGTTTAGATGATACCTTCAGATAGCGTGTGTACTCGTTGTGTGATTTGTTTTTACTTATTGTCATTAAGGTTCCAAAGTTTCTTGCCACTGATGAAAATACCAACCTTAATAGCCTGGTACTTTATTCAAAAAAAATTCTTTCTTGATGCAATCCCAAAATCATTGAACTTTTTATATTTATTGATTGAGCTAGATGAAATAAAAGTAGCTTTTTTTCAATTTATTTATTTTTTTTTAGAAAAAATTGCCATTCAATGCAGCAGAAAAGACTTTGCTAGGTGTTCTTTTCAGCCTCGCTTGGCGCTATTGCACAACCGAACTTCGATTCATTGTTTGTTGGCCTGCAAAGAAGGAAAGATTCAAAAGCCACAAAAAATGATCTGCAAGTGGTCAAGAGTATTATTTTTTTTTTTTTATTGTTGTGGTGCTGCACGTGATAAAGGGTTCCTTTTTTCCATAAATTATGACGTGTCTTTTAAATTGGCCAGCGTATTAGTGGTATTGGTTGGTTACTAACACAATGGGTTGCCCATAACGAGTCGTGAACGCAGTTAGACTTAATGAGTAAAGTACTTTTAATGAATGTTTTTATAGTGATGTTTGGATTGAATCGTTTTTTTCTTTTTTCTTACAATGGTGTGTCAATCAACAACCGCAGGATCTGAAGTGACCACGACAAGTGTATTAGTTCTGTTTGACAACAGATTCGGTCCTGGAATCGTACGTTTGATAGGTTTTAAAAGCAAACCTCATTTGCGCTTAACTACTGTTGCTGTGTGAAGAGGTCATCGCATCAATGTTTCAATACTCACAACTGCGATTATTCTGTTTTGATCAAAATTCTTAAGAATTAGGAAAAAAAGAAAACTTCAAGAATAGTTAGTCAGCGCCGGATATAAACCCGTTCCGGATATTAGAAACGTTGCATAAATATAGATACACTTGATGCCAAGAAACAGTGTGCATTTGCTAAGAAGTTGGCAAAATAATGAACAACTATATAAACAGCGTAATGTTGAGTTTATTCAAGTGAGGATGTATTCATGGAATTTAAGCACAAAAGCAAGAAACAACTCGAAGCACCAAAAATCATGTCTTACACTCTAGACCCGAAATACAAACCAGTAACAATGAAAGATTCCAACTTGTTCAAACCAATACAGGTTGGGGAGATGCACTTAAAACAAAGAATTGCTATGGCGCCCTTGACCAGGGGCAGAGCAACAGATGACAACGTTCCCAACAAAGACGGAATGGCGGCCAAATACTACGGGCAACGTTCTCAGGCACCAGGTACATTGATCATCACAGAGTCGTCTTACATCTCAGAACAAGCTGGCGGGTACGCAAACGTTCCTGGCCTATACAACATGGAGCAGATGGAGGCATGGAAACATGTTTTCCACAAAATTCATGAAAATGAGTCGTACGTATTTGTGCAACTATGGAGTATGGGAAACCAAGCAGATCCGGTGTTTCTAAAGTCCAGGAGCATGAAATTTTTAGGACCAGTTGACGGGCTATATCCAAACGAGCAGTCTAAAAATAAGGCCATTGAGTGCGGGAATGAGTTGAAGGGCATGAATCAAGCTGAAATTAATCAGTGTGTTGCTGACTACGTTCAAGCCGCTAAAAATGCGGTCATGCATGGAGCTGATGGAGTGGAAATTCAAGCTGGAAACGGGTACTTATTGAATCAGTTTTTAGACCCTATTTCAAACAAAAGAAATGACAAATACGGCAATTCAATTGAAAACAGATCAAGATTTGTACTAGAAGTTGTTGATGCGTTGACTGCTGCTGTTGGTGCTAGTAAAATTGGGATCCGATTTTCTCCGTTTGCATCTCACAACGAAATGTCTGGACGCGCGGAACCGTTGATTGTAGCTCAGTATAGCCACATTATTGGAGAGCTGGAAAAGAGAGCGTTTGCAAATCCAGAAAGAAGATTAGCCTACATCCATTTGAGAGAGCCTAGGGTTCCACTGCCAAACCAAAAAGAAATCCACCATTCAGACCCAGATTTCAGCAACGACTTTGTTTTCACAATCTGGAAAGGGATTGTGATCAGGTCTGACAACTATGCGCTTGACAACCATGCGGCTTTGCAAGATGTCAATGCCAACGACAGAACACTGTTGGCTTATGGAAGATATTTCATTTCCAACCCTGACTTGGTCTACCGTTTGAAACACGAGCTGCCTTTATGTTATTACGACAGAAGCACTTTTTACAAAGGAAACTCCTCGGTGGGATACACTGACTACTCCAACTACTCCGCTTGAATCTCATGACATTCCCTGATTTATCTGCTTTTTATAAGTAATTGCTTTTAGTATAAGTTTTCTAGGAAAACTCTGTGTCGAAAAGCATGTCCTATCATGGCCATTGTGTCCTGAGCTTTTGCTATGTTTGCATATATTTTTTTTGTATGTACGGTTCAACACCACTGTTTATTCCAACAAATCATTATTGTTTTTGAGTGCTCGTAGCGGCTGGTATTATTTGACTTATTTGATTCTCAAAGTTCCGTTAAACTTTCTTGTCTTGCTTGGGAAACAGTTGGTCGAACCATAAGTTATTTTTAGAACCTGATTGTGCTACCCCCTTTTTTTTTTTTCCAACATTTCGGTTCAGATTCGCAAAAATAAAAAAGAACCTAGTTTATGAAAAGCCAAGACAAATTGTTTACAACTTGAATCTGAATTCTGTTTTCCTATGATCTTGAACGATTTAAAGTCCTAATTGGGTAGCCGTAATTTTTTTCTGTAAAAAACACCAAAAAAATCCCAACTACAACGTAAATATGTCTCAGTTTGCAAGCAAAGAGTTCGACGGTCACAACTACGACACGTATAGACCAGATTATAATCCAGAGTTTTACAACTACTTGCTAGCTTATCACCAAAGGGGCCAAGTAAACGGCACAGAAACACGCACCATTTTAGATGTTGGCGCGGGTCCGGGAACAGCCACGTTTCAAATGGAGCGTATCTTGCATGACAATTTCGATAAAGTAATCGGCACAGATGTCTCACCAGTCATGGTGGACACGGCCAACAGTAAACTTAAAATTTTCAATGCAGCACGTTCGGCAAAAGAAAGAGCAAAGTTGGAGTTTTCTGTTAGTTCATGTATGGACCTGTCTGAGCATATCCAAAGAAAAGTTGATATGGTAACCGCTGCGGAGGCAGCTCACTATTTCTTGCCATTCAAGGATTTTCTCAAAGAAGCTAAAAAAGTTTTGAAACCTCATGGCACGCTTGCTGTTTGGGGATACATGGACCCCAGTTTTGTTGAGTACCCTGAGTTTGATGTGTTGATCCAAGAATTGCAATATGGAAAGAAGTCCCTCGGTGATTACTGCGACCAACCAGGGGTCACAGTCATGAGAAATCTTTTGGATGCGCAACAAATTGACGAATCGGACGGGTTTTATGACATTGAGTGTGAAAAGTTTTATGCTAATGACTTTAGAAAAAACAACAAAAAGGGGTTTCCATTGATTATGCAAAGAGAGATGACAATTACGCAATTCAAAATGTTGGTCACAACTTGGAGCACTGTGAGCAAACGGGAAAGTGTGTTGCATGATACAGAAACAATCATCAACAATTTTTTTGAAAAGATGTTTTCGTTGGCCCTTGAGCTGGACTGGGACACACAAGTCACAGTGGTATGGAACTCGGTCTACAAATTTGCAAGAAACAAAGGCTAATGTTAATTTGGATAAAAAGAAGCATGTCTTTTGATCAGCTCTTTCAAACTACGCAACTTATTATTGCTACAAACTTAGGACCAAGAAGTTTTGAACCAAAAAAAAAGTTTTGACCTTTGTCAAGGTTAAATACGAAAATAAGCTTTTTGAAGGTAGTCTGTTTTTCCAACCAGGAAAAAAATAAATTGAACATGCAATGTTTTTTTCTCCCTGTGTAATCCAACACTATGTATGAAACAGATTTGTATAAAAATTGTTCAATTCCATTTACTGTCATGAGAGTCTCACACAATGAACTACTTTGGGAAAACCATGCTCATAGCTCCAACTCAAAAACATGCCTTTTAAACAGAGGCATCATGCTTGCCAAAAACTCGTCTGTTGTGTTGTGCAATTTGATATTTTTAAAGTTGTTTTTAGACAGAAACACGCAGCTTTGGTTGTCAAGACCGAGAATCTCGATCTGCAGATAAACTTGTTTGTGCGAAAATTCTTTAAGAGTCTGTGTTTTGGAGATGCACCATTCCAGCATTTCTTCGAACATCTGGTCGTAGATTTCTTCTATTTCAGAAGCAGCCATTATACCAATTTGAACAACACACTTATCTTCATCTCTAGAATAAGCATCAAAAAAAGGTTTCAAAACAACCAAACCCACAATTGCGGAGTTGTCGTTGTTACGGAAAACGTGTACGTTTGAGAGATCTTGTTTTGCAACTATTTCTTTGCTTGTAATGTTAAACCCAAAAATATTGAACCCATTTTCTGCAACCGTGTTGTTAATTTCTTTGTCAAAGGCAATGTAGGAGTGGTTTTGAATCCATTTTGCAAATGCTAGACTCAAAAAGCACCCAATAAAAGAGTGAACTGTAAAGTGAAATATCGCTAGACCAAGAGCATAAATAACTAAGAAGCCCTTGAACATGAACCATAAAAATCCCGCCAAAAGAATTACAAAAACGATTAAAAAACCATTTTTTTTAAGAGGTTTTAAATTCAACTTTTTTTCGACACTTATCAAATATTTGTCTCTTTTCGTTTCCAAAGTTTCAACAACATAATCAAACACTTTCAAATGGTCTTTTGATTTCAAATCTTCGTGGTAGACTGATGTGGACAGCGACTCAGGGATTGACGTGGCGTCCTATTGTTCTTTTTTGATAACAGCTTCCGCCATATTTTGCATCTTATATGATTAATGAGTTTTTCAAATTTGTCTGTTTGTGGCTTGTGGTGTTTGCTTTGAAAAAGGTGTTTAACCGTTGCTTGGTTTATAGCGAAATGCACTTCCCTGAGAGCTTCACGTTGACATATAATATTTTTCCTATCGAGGTCTCGGCTTTTCAAATCTCGGCTTGATGCAGTGTTTCTTTTTTTGAAATTCTTTGCTAACTAAAATGTGCCGTGACCTATGCGTTCCAAACGAGACAACTGCACAGCTTGAACGGATATGTATGTGATGGAGTACAAGCGCCTTAACCTAACGAGCACCTTCTTGTTCCGTTCTGATATGAATGAAGCCCGAAACTGAGTACATAAATGATAGGTACTTAAAAACTACCTATACTTAATGACTTGCTTCCAAGCATTTATATAAGCGTAAGAGGAGCTTTAATAAATGCTGACTTTACCTGTATTTGTCGGGAAAATGGAGATATAGCTACTGTGTCAAACGCTTATTGGGGCTCTGGATAAGTTTTTTGTTTGTACTTTTTTAGTTCATGTTTCCATTCCAAAAGGGGTAGTTCGTTTCTTCTTCTTTATGTTAACATAAACGCTGCTGCCGTTCAAAAGGTGTTTGTGAAACGCATGAACTCAGCAAATAATGCACTTTTTTAGTGATGCGTAAAAAGACAGCTCAGCTGCTCATTAAACCATGCCCAAGTTGCAGTACCACAAGTTCTCCACTTTGTGATGGCTTGTAATCAAAAATTGGCATAACCAAAAAGTAATGCAAGATTCTCCAGCGTTTTTGTGCAAAAGCTTTTCAAAATATGTGAGAGAACCATCTGTTTTTGCTAGACGTATTCAAAAACTGAAAACACCTGGTAGTCATCTTATTTGAACGCTGACTCTAGAAAACTGAAATTGAGTCATTGGAAGTTGACTTTGAAAGAAAACTTTACCAATTCTCTGATCGTTATGCCGCGCGCGCCTTTTTACCCACATGGAAAACTGTGTGACAAATGCACGACACGAGAAAAAATTCAACAACGACCGAGTTGTCACAAGGCAGAGATTGCAAGAGCCGAAATTGTAAATACAACACCGGCAGCAAGATAAAGAATTTGTAAATTCTCAACAAAAAATGGGTCCAGAAATTTACTTCTTTTAGGAAGTTCAAGAGTATATAAAAAAAAGAGCACCAGCTTAGGATTTTTTTTGATCTTCATTGAAAATTTGTCAGTATCTCATAAGTACTCGTGCTGCAATCAGTTTGAGGATTAAACTTACAAAGCAGGTCCAAACACCAATTGCAACTCGCCAAGCAAACCACATCGCTTTAAAAGCAAGTCCATTCACGCCCCACAACATGAACGTTTTAGTGTACAACGGGCCTGGAGCTTCACCAGTATGTGTGCACCACACAGTCGAAACTTTGAGAAACCTTTTGGAACCGTATTATGCAGTCACAACTATTTCCAACAGGGCATTGCTTACAGAGCCATGGATGACAAAGACCTCTGCCTTGGTTTTCCCAGGTGGGGCTGATATTCCATACACAAAAGAGTGCCAACCAATTCTTTCGGAGATCCAAAAGTTTGTCAAAAAAAAAGGAGGATTATTTATTGGGATTTGCGCGGGGGCCTACTGGGGGACGTCTCGTTGCGAGTTTTACGAAAACCACCCAACCATGGAAGTTTCTGGTAACAGAGATTTGAAGTTTTATCCAGGTATTGCCAGGGGGCCAACGTTCCCCGATTTCCACTACAAGTCACAAAGCGGTGCAAGAGTGGTCACACTGAACGTTGACAATGGTACCAAAGTCAAATCATACTACAACGGTGGCTGCTCTTTTATTTCTCCGGAAGCATACGAGAATGTGGAAGTACTGGCAAGATACACTGACGAAAAAGACGAGATGTGGGTTCAACTCAAGAGCGAAAACGAAAAATCAAAAGATGCTGCAGTGGTTCTGTGTTCGCAAGGTAAAGGAAAAGCTTTGTTGATTGGTCCACATCCGGAAAACGTGCCGGAAATCATGTTAAAGAGCAAAGAAGACGGCCCATACGACACAAATCTATTGAAAGAGTTGATCTTGGACAATCAAAACAGAAAAACGTTTTTGAGATACATTTTAGCAAAGGCAGGCCTGAAAGTCAATGATTCCGACACTTACTCGAGTGCTGTTCCGCTTACTCCTATCTATCTTTCTGTCGACAAGAAACCCTCTCCAAGATTAAAAGAGCTAAAAACCCATTTGACTCCAGATTTGGTGGACGTTGACCATTACCATTTGAAAAGTAACGTTGATGAATTTGATATATATGAAGGCTTTATGAATCCTAAAGTCAAAAGTTTTACATCTTCTCCGTACGACAGAACATACAGTGATCCAAAGGTCATTGTTTTTCCAAGCGACAATGAATCGTGTGTTCCTACTGCAAAAACACCAAAGTTTGATGCTGAAAAGTACTTTGCCAACAAATGGCCCACCACCGAGTACGGGTCGATGTTATTGTACGGTGAAGTCGTGACTTCCACCAGCGCCATTTTGGACAACAACAAGTCGCTATTATCCATGTTTCCTCAAAACTCTGTCGTTTTTCTGGGAACACATCAAGTGATGGGAAGAGGCCGCGGGGGCAACATTTGGGTTGGTCCTGAAGGTACTATGGCCACGACAATCTGCACTTCCTTTCCCTTGACTTCCCCAGTTACAGGAAAACCATTGAGTATTGTTTTTGTCCAATATCTGTCTTCGTTGGCGTTGTGCAAAACGATTAAAACGTATGCAAAAGGTTATGAAAACATTCCCGTGAAGATCAAATGGCCAAACGATTTGTACATTATGGACCCGCAGTACTATTACAATAACAAACTTGATATTTTCAATATGAAGCCTGTCCCACTTAACGACATCGAGCCTTCCTATGTCAAGTCATCTGGGACCTTGATCAACACCAACTTTATGAACGGTTCGTATACAGTTTTGGTTGGTACTGGGTTGAACGCAACAAATATTGCGCCCTCGGTTTCTGTGCAAAGATGGGTTGACATCATCAACGAGGAGCTGAGAAAAAGAAGTGACTTTGATGAAAAAGACCTTTTGCCTGATGTGGAGCATGAAAAACTATTGGCTCTGTACGTCAACCATTTGAACGAGACAATTAACTCGTTCATTAATGTTGGTCCAAAAGGCGTTTTAGGTGAATACTACGAAAACTGGCTACATTCTTCTCAAATTATTACATTAACCGAACACAACTCTGTAAGAGCAAAAATTGTTGGGATCACTGAAGATTACGGTCTTTTGATTGCCAAAGAGTTGATGGTGGGGAGTGACGATGTTTTTACAGGCACTGTACATCATTTGCAGCCAGATGGGAACACTTTTGATATTTTTAAAGGTTTGATCTCCAAAAAAGTTTACAACTAATGAGGCTAGCCTTTAGTAGTTGCTAAAGGAGATGAGTGGGGGGGTGAGTTTTTTTTTTGTATGATATGTATTTTTCATAGTGTAATTTTTATTTTACGTAATGTCTGAATGAATTGATGCATTATTATCATTTTCTTTTTTGAAAGATGTTTTTTAAAATAAGAAGCAATTGCTCTAGAACAAGAATTTGGAAAAATCATAAGAGATCACCTTACAGACTATTGAAGAGTTTAAAAACTGGACATTGAATAGCCTCAAAGTTAGCCCAATTCCTAAAGAGTAGTCAATGTATCAGAACTTTATAAAAAATCCATGGGAAAAGAAGACACACTCTTCTAGTACTAACCAAAATTACAAAAGCAGCCGGCTCTTCACAAACATTCCGATATTGTTTTTTGTTTTGTTGGTGTGGGTCTGTGATACTCTCTATCTTTTTTGTGCTGTCAATGCAGATATGTTGGTTGTTGTTTAAATTTTCTAAAGCTTGCTGATTTGTAAACATTTGATGATCTTCTCAAGTTGCAGTACCATATTGTTGATTATTCAATTGGAGCAAAAGCCTAAAAAGAGCTTGACTATTCTGATACCTTTGCATATCCAGGTATGTTTATCGTTTTGCACATATTGTTTTTTTCATTTCTCAATGAAAGTAGATAACACGCAAAGGGTTATTTTTTGATATGGATAGAAGACTTATACGTAAGCTCAAGACTTCTTCATGATAATTGTTCACACCGCTAGTGGGTTAATTGGTTGTTTATTGCAAAAGCATCGCTTTGAATTAGGCAAGCCTATTAGATGTTTTGAAGACTGCTCCTAACCGTTTTAAATGGGGTCTATTAAGGAGAAATGAAACAACAGTATTTGTTGAACGTTTCATTTCCTGAAACCCCAAAGAAAGACGGAAGATTTCGGTCCGTTTGTGACGCAAAGAACGTCGC
>ERZ794936.359-NODE-359-length-23711-cov-34.627705_pt1 | contig 23711 bp, 16 predicted proteins | sample MGYA00511083_ERZ794936 | MGnify/ENA primary metagenome ERZ794936 (study PRJEB30137, sample SAMN04331409) | food metagenome | isolation source: Y2 must sample point D1 replicate A | place: Australia: South Australia | collected 2014 ... | reverse complement strand
GTTGGCTTTAGGTTGTGAATTGGAGTTGACTATTCTGTGTTTTTTTTTTTTTGTGTTTTTTTTTTTTTTTTTTTTTTTTTTTTTTTTTTTTTTTTTTTCCAACACAGCATCTCGTTAGGTTTGTAATGTCCACGTTTTCGACTCTTCTTTTTGGTTCTTGTCTTTTTTTAAACTCAGATTCCCACCAATGTCCCAGGCTTAATCTGGAGATCCTACAAATATTCGTATGAGAGATTGCTGATGCGTTATTTTTAAGATTAATTATACTGTCTTGCCGTGAGCTTATTTGGCAAATTCTTTCAGAAAGCAAGAAACAAAAAACCATAAATCGCACACATATCAAACATCATGTTCAACCCAATTGTCGGTATTTCTTTCGGAAACGTTTCCTCTTCCATTGCCATTGTCAAACAGGACAACAAAGGTACTGTTGAAGTCATTGCTAACCAAGACGGTGAAAGAACCATTCCATCTGCTTTGTCTTACAAAGGGGATGACGAATACCACGGTGGCCAAGCCATTCAACAATTGGTTAGAAACCCAAAAAACACGATCATCAACTTTAGAGATTTTTTGAGTTTCAACAAGTTCAGTGAAATCGACTCTCAATTGATCAAAGACAGAACCGGTTCCGGTAACGGTTGTGAGCTGGTTGACATTGGTGATGACAAACCAGGTTTCATTTTGGAACAGGGGAAAACCAAACTATCGGTTATTGAAGTTTCTGCCAGACATTTGAAAAACTTGAAGTTGGCTGCTGAAGACTACACTGGTATCACTTTGGAAAAATGTACTTTGACTGTTCCTGTTGATTTCAATGAAGCTGCCAAGAAAAACATGGCCCAAGCCGCTTTGAAAGCTGGTTTGCAAGTTGTTCAGTTTATTGCTGAACCAACAGCTGGGTTGTTGTCCATTTTGGAATCTTCTCAAGCCACCAGCCACTCTATTTTGGTCAACAAAAGAGAACAAAAAGACAAAAACGTTGTTGTTGCTGACTTCGGTGGGTTCACTTCCACTGTTTCTGTTTACTCTATCAGAAACAACGGGATCTTGTCTTCTCTACACACAGAAATCAACCATAAATTGGGTGGTGAAAACATGGACGATGCCTTGATCAAATTTTTGGCAGCTGATTTTGAAAAAAAAACCAAAACCAAATGTTTGAACAACATCAGATCTTTGGCTAAATTGAAAATCAACGCTATTCTGACCAAAAAAACTCTATCCAACGTCACCAACGCCACTGTTGGGATTGATTCTTTGGCCGATGGGTTGGATTTGCACACTTCAATCAACAGATTGAGATACGAACTAGTCATTAGCAAGATTGTCAACGAAATGGCCAGCTTTGTTGAATCCACTATTGCTAAAACCGGGTTGGATATTTTGGAAATCGATGCCGTTGTTTTGCTAGGTGGTGCTTCTTTCACTCCAAAACTAACCGTTAACTTGCAAGACTTGTTTTCGGACGGCGAGTGTGAAATTATTTCATTGACTAGCGGTAACGAATCCCAGCATCCTGACGAAATGATCAGTGCCGGTGCTGCTTACCAAGCCGCCTTGTTGGAAGAAGACGACACTGAAGCTTTGGAAACATTAGTCGAACACGCTGTCAGTGTTCCTCACTTGAACCAAACCATTGGGTTGGTCAATGCTGAAGGTGCTTTTGAACCAATTTTTGAAAAAAACACCCCATTGCCATCCAGAAAATCTTTCAAACTATACAAACAACAAAAAGACTTCCAATTGGAACTATACACTGGTAAAGTTGAAATTAAAGAAACTGTGGAAGAACCACCAGCAAAAGAAGAAAAAATTGAACAAGACAACAAAGACGATGACGAAAGTGATTGGAGTGACGACGAAGACGACGAACCTGAAGTCATTAGAGAAAAAGTTTATGCCAAACAAGACAAACTGTTGAGTTTTGGTGGTAAAGGTGGGAAAAAAGGTTGCGAATTGATCTTTGAAATCTCCAAAGACTGCGGGTTGAAAATCGTTGTTAGAGATCTATCCAACGGTGAAGTCACTTCTAAAGCTCAATTATAAATGATGACATGGAAAATATAAGCATTTTCGTGTTTTTTCTTTTTCGAACATCTTTGCGTTTGAGATGCTTTTTTGGCTTTTAAGTATGGAAATTGTATATTTTGTACACGTTCATATCTGTATATCTACACACATGTTGTGAATTAAAGATTGTATTGGGATTATATAACTTGTCATATTCGAGAGCTCTTCTGCTCAAATGCAAAACCACGCGGTATTTTGGACAGCACCTCGGCACAAAAAAAATAAAATATAAAAAATATAAAAAATAAAAAATATAAAAAAAAAAACATAAACCAAACCCCGATCTGTGCCGGATTTTAAGATCCGTTACGGCAGCGGCAGATCTTAATCTAGGAAACTTTTACACGAAAGCGTTTTTTTGGTTGTTACTTTATTACAACCTTGGACTGTATAACTAAGGATTACGAGGTTACAAAGAATATAAAGCTTTTTTATTCAATTGCATCAAGCTCAATAACCTGAACCAAAAAAAAGTTCAAGCAAAAGTTAAAACAAACTCACAAACAGCTACAATGACCAAATTTCATGTTTTGGGTCTGGGATCCATTGGTGCCATTATTGCCAATTCTTTGCAAGAGTTACAAAAAACTACTTCTAGTTTACAAATTGAAGTTATTCCAATTATCAGAAACAAAAGCAAAGTTGTTGATTTTGGTAAAAACCACGATTTCAAATTGAAAATCAATCAATTGTACCACAAGAAAACGGTTATTTCCGACCCTTTTGAACTGACAACCTGTCCTGAAATGCTGAATGAAAGTAAAGACACGTTGACAAGAGAGCCAATTGAAAATCTGGTCATCACTACAAAGACTCACCAAACGGTTGCTGCTTTGAAACCCATTTGGAACGAGAGATTGATTAACGAAAACACCAACATCATTTTAATTCAAAACGGGTTTGGGATGTTGGAAGAATTGATAACCGCGTTTCCTGAAATTGCATCCAAAAATTTCAAAGTTTTCCAAGGGGTGATTTCGCATGGGGTTTTCATGGAGAATTATCCAAACGAGTTCAATCATGCTGGGTTTTTGGATTTGAAAATTGCCATGATCAATGGGATGGAAGACAATGGAATCAAAGGTTTGCAAACTGTGCAAGATTTACAAAAATTGAAACAGGAAAACGCATTGATCAGTGTTTTCCAACATTTGAACCTAGATGTTAAAGTTTTAACTTTTCAAGAATTGACTGTTGGGCAGATTGAAAAGTTTTGTGTCAACTGCTGCATCAACAGTATCACAACCATTTTGAACTGTGTCAATGGCCAATTGCTTGTTAACGAAGTTGAAACGAGAAAATTATTTACCAATGTGATCACCGAGGTCACCACATTATTTGCGCAATCTGAAAAGTACAAAAACATTTTCAACTACTACAATGTGATTGAAAATGTTGCAAACAAAGAAAACTACCCAAACACCATTGATTTAACCAAACTGAACAATATTCCTAAATTGTTGGATTATGTCGTTGATATTGGATGTGTGAAAAATCGGGAAAACAGCTCCTCAATGAGACAAGACGCAATTAACAAAAGAGACACGGAAATTGATTTCATCAACGGGTACGTTGTCAGACTGTGTTTGCAAGAGCTGTCTTTGCCAGTCTCCCACTGCAGCGTCAACAACACAATTGTGAGCTTTGTAAAAGTGAAAAACCAGTTGCTAAAGGAAACCTCTAATGTATAAGAACGGTGATCTCCCTGCATTGGAACTTGGCCATACCGACTGAATTTTTGTCGCATAAATATATATTATAATCTTTGATCTTCCTGATTTTTACTGTATCACAAAGAGCTCTACTTTACGGAAAGTTCAACTCATACAAGCTTATGGATATGTTGCATTTGCGGATTGCTTTGAAAGTAGTTTCATATTTATTGCATCGTTGCATGCAATTTTGTCTGTAGCCTGTCTCGTACATTCACCATCAATTCTTGCTAAAGTCACGTGCTAAAATTTTGTACATATTGCCTTAAATGTGGCCCATATTTAGTAAGCATAATTTCAGGCAAAACATTTGGCCCAGATAGTAGTAGCAATGTTCGGGTTACACTTGTTTGGAGTGGAGGGATTCTTTTCTTTTGCAATTTGTTTTACGGTGACAGCAGTGTCTCGTCGTTTTTTTTTGTCTGTGTGTGCGTGTCTGTGTGCGTGTCTGTGTGTGTGTCTGTCAGCCAATATTGACAACAAGAATGGGGCACAAATTTTAATAAAAAATTATTTTCAAAAATTTAATCAAAGCAAAAAAGCAGGTTTCATTTGTTTAAACTTCTTTGAACATGAGAAAAATGTTACCAGTTTGTAGTTGAAACGTTTGATAAAATGAAAGGAAAAAGAGAAAGAGAAAAGAAGAAATCAAAGGATCAAAGCACTCCCAAATTCAAATTCGTATAACTTTTATTCACTGTTAAAAGCACATTTTGATCTAACAGGAAACAAAACAAAACAAAACAAAAATCAACGTGCAACAGCAAAAGTGCGCCAGCTTATTGGAAACGGATAAATTTTAGAAAATTTCGGAATTTTTTTTTTTTTTTTGCCAATTTTAAAAGAAATCAGTATTTAGAAAATTTGGAATAAAGTACATCTCAGTGTGAAATAATATTGATACATCAAACTAATGACTGAAAATACTCGTATTGATGGCAACGACAGCAACACCGTGATCAGCCAAGAGGTTCAAAACATGAAAACGCAGATCAATCAGTTTGCTGATCTTGTGCAGGTTTTAACAAAAAACGATAAATCAAGTGGTGACTCGTTGCACTTGTTGAAAGAAAATGTCAAAAAATTGATTTACAATCAGCAAGTCTTGGAAAACAAGTTGGATGACTGTTTGAAAAATCAGTTCAATACGGATCAAGTGGTCAATGACTTGAACTGGAAACTAAGCAGACTTTTGCAGGAGTCTTCTGCTATGAAGAGGTCGTTTCATGCAGAGGAAGCGAATATGTCCAATGGGAGCAGAAAACGCGTCAAAATGAATGGTGTCACCGTAAAACCAAAAGCCAAAGGATCTAAACATTTTGATGAGATCATGGATACGAAATGTACCGCAAATAACGGATATGGTGTAAGTCCTCACTCAAATCATAACCAAGCTGACAGTAACGATGACAATGTTTCTGGTGCAGCAGCATCTATCGTTCTTTTACCCAATGGGCAGATGCAAATCCCTAAATCCAAAAGACATTTTATAGATCCTACCAAGAATGGCAAATTATTGGTTTCTGAGCATTCATTGAAAAAATCCTCTACAGCAACTGAAGATGGTAAAGCTCGCGCGATGAAAAATTCAGAGCCAAAAACCGAATTGAACAAGTCTCTGGATGATACAAATAAAAACTTGAGAAGGTCTTCTAGACGATCCGCACAGAACTCTGTCAATGCAACGACAAATAAAGGAACGGAACAGGAAGCTGATGAGAGATCAAATGATTTACAAACCAATTCTGGTATCGCAATTGTAAATGAGATGGAAAATGGAAAAAAAGAGTTGGATCAGAGTCAAGCTGGAGAAGAGGTACTGGAAGAAGAAGAAGAGGAAGCAGAAGAAGCTGACAAACATGATTTAGAAGCTATAAAAGCCAATACACAGGAAGATCAGGTGGGTACTCATGAAAATGACAGTTTTTTATCAATCAAAAATAGTAGGTTAAATGTAGCTTCAAAAGACGAAGAAGATGCAAGTGAAAGTGAGAATGAAGGTCAAGATATTCACGGCGAAAAAGACAAAGGCGGGGATCAAGAAAAAGTTGAAAAAGACGAAAAGGAACCCCCTCTCAATAAAATGCAATTTGGGCATGACCTGCACCAAAGTGCAAAAGAAATGATGGAACTGAATAGAGCCAAACTTCAAGCCATTCGCAATGAAGAAAAAAACAATAGAGCTTTGAAACGGAACAATCAAGAAACTTTAACTAGATCATCCTCAATCTCCTCCTCTTCATCCTCTTCTTCGAATTTGTCGTCGTCATCCAAAATCTCATTAGCTACAACGAACACTACAGAAGTTAGTAAAACAAAAGATTTTTCTATAAAACCTGCAATGAAATTTAAAGAAATGACACCACACTCAGCGTTGATTCAAAATTCAGTTGATATACCATCGAACAAAGATATGCCTCTTATTGATGTGAACGAAGAAGATAACTCAGAGTCTGATGCTGATGAAGATCAGGAACATGAAAACACGAAAATGGGGAAAGCCATTGGTTTTTTAGATCGGCCAGAACAAGATAATGACACCAAAAAAGTGAACAAAGATGGGAAAGCTATAGAACTGAAAGTTGAAACTGACAACGACAAACAGTTCAGATCAAGACTGGGTACGGGAATTGAGAATGACAAAGAGTCTGATACGAGCAATAAGCCTGTTAACTCTGATCACAGCGAGGTAAAAAACTTAGAAAAGGAAACCACAAAAGAACCTGGTCTTTCTGCGCACTCGAAAACAGATCACAATGAATCGAATGAAAATTTTTCAAGCTCAGACGAGTTTAAAGATGACTCGGTTTATGAGAAAACTGAGTCTCCTCCGTTGCAAGATTTTTCTATTGGAGACTCTTGGTCAGCATCTGGGCTAGCCCAGGCTTTTTCAAAGTCATCAAATTCCAAACAAAACTCTCTTTTAACTGGGCAATTGTATTACACGGGTAAACCAACACTTTCAGATGTAGAAGCCAATGTTATATCTCAGTCAAACCCTTTGTTTCACCACCAAAATGAAGTAGATAAACTGACCGGTGATTTGCCACTTACTTTGAACGAAGCCGTGAATGCCCTTTCTGAAAAGCAAAGAGAGAAACTAGCATCTCAAAGGTCTTCTGCACTTTCAGCGTCAACATTTTTGAGCTTTCATGTTGAATTGAAAATGGTGAAAGGCGTTTATTACAGAGTTGACACGGGAAAAGTGTTGACCAGAGATGCTTTTATGGAGATGAAATATAGAACTAGTTTCTATCCAAAATGGAATTCCTCAATGGATGTGCCTTCTCCAATCACCATGTCAAAATTAATGCAAGTTTCACAGATCGTTAATGGTTACAGGTTTTATGCATTAAGCAATGCCACCATGCAAAATATCAATCAAGCCACCAGAAATCACAAGGGCGATAAGTTGAATGAGTACATGTTAGATGGCACTTTGGAAGAGGAGCTTGAAGAAACGTATGAAAAACTAGGCCAGTTCCCACTCACAGAGAGTTTTTTCAATACGTTGCCTTACTTTTTGATGGAATTTAGATGGGAAAATTTGTTGATTTCAAGAAAGTTTGATGTAGCAGAATCAAAAAGAACATGGCAAAGACGCAAAGCTCTTTTTGCCTTACTACATGCTTGGAGGGAAAAGACTATAGAAGAAAGAACTTTATATTTTGGCAAAGACAATAACACTTTTACTTTGTACCATTGTGTGAGAGAGTTGGAGGCATACAGGATCCTTTTGAATAAATCTGTTTCGTGGTTTTATAACCACATCACCATGTTGAGAATTATTTTATTCGAGTTGTTTTACCACCATGGCAACAATCTTCACAAAGAATTGCAAGAGAAAGACCTTCCAAAGTATAAAACTGGACCTGATGAATTCTGGAGAGAATGGATGTTTCCGAGACATGCAAATTTGCCATGATTGATCAAGCGCAAGGAACTCGAATACGCTATTTTGAAAACTTCTTTGTTAATTTTTTTTGTTTTCGTTTTTTTTTTTTTTTTTATATATGTTTTTTCCTGCAAAAACAAGCAGCCTAAAAAACGTTTAAATAAAATGTTTTCAAGCATTTATGATTATCTTTTTTTTGTATAGGTCAAAGAGATTTACTTTGAATTGTTCAAGAGTTTGAGGTAAAGCTTTCCTGAATTAAATCCAAAACGGTTATATATGTAGTCTTATTTGCTATCACGTGACTAATTAATTACGGAAAATATCAAACATTTCTTTTGAACCAAGAAAAGGTAAACTCCATGAGACAACAGCTGATGCTTTTGACTCATCGCTAATTAGTTTCTTTGCGTTGTATCATTATTTATTAAAATTTGTAACGTGTCCTTGTACTTTTCAAAGAGACAAAGATCTGTAAAACTAAACCAAGAAAGCAAAGCTCTGTTTTTTTTTTTTTTTTTTTCTTTTTTCTTTTTAAAAAACAACCATCAAAGAACCCACCATGCTTTGTGATTTGAATGTGCCCTTCCCTACCGAAATCTCATCATCTTCCATCAATCAGTTAGAAAGGGTGTTGATCACTTTAATTGAATTGAAGTACACACATGTTGCTATAAACAAACAGTTGACTCCCAACATGTACCAGAATCAATCAGCAGGTGGTCAGAAAAACAAAAATGGCAATACTAATCAGAGCAACAAGTCCGAGTATGATCTTAAAGATGATTTGAATAAATTTTTTGAGTGCTTCCACAAGCTAGTTCAGAAATTTGGTGCCAGTTTGAAGCTTTTTGCCAGATGCACAGTTGAGGTTAATGAGCCTTCAAAAATCGGAGGAGTTTTTATAGCAATGAATGGAGGCATTCAAAATGCCAATGGTGTAACAAACAAATTTGATTTGATTTCTGTACTTCCATTGAGCGAGAAAGGTTTGATCTATTTGACCAGCAACTCGAAAGGAGACGTTGATATTTTGACGTTTGATTACTCTAATTATTTCAACGGGTTTCACTTGAAACACAAAACGATGAATAGCTTGGCAAAAAAGGGGATCAAAATAGAGCTTGTGTACAGTCCGTTGTTTTGTAGCTCTCAACAAGCGATCAAGTTTATTGCAAACTCAAAACAAGTGATTAGAACTTGTAGAAACGGTACAAATTCTGTTTTGGTTAGCAGTGGAGCCACTTCAAATCTTCATGTTCGTAACAAATTGGGTGTGCATACTATGCTCAAATTCTTAGGACTGAAAAGCCACATATATAGCAGAATGATGAATGAGAATCCAGGACTTGCTCTTTTGAATGGGAGGTTGAGACTGAAAAGTTACCAACAAGTGGTGACATCAGGAAGTGACGTCGTGAATGGTGTATCTGGCATTGAAAACGAACGTGAAGTCAACGGGTTTGCGGTGAGATCATCAAACAAGAGAACTCGCGACGAATTGGAAACTGATAAGACTGCAGACGGAGAAGACATAAACCACAAAAAACTTAAATAAAGAATAAAAGAGATTTTTGCGCCATTGTGACGCCGGTCAAGGCGCCTTTTTTCGGGGGTTGTCCTCATTCCGCAATATATATAGCCTTGAATCATTATAGATCCGCTTAATGCAAAACAATTCTGCCCAATTAGCAGTTGTACTTTAGTCTAGCCGATATTTGATTGTTTGAAAGAAAAAAAAGAACAACTTTGTTTAAAGAAATGTAGCTCTTTGTGACGTTTATAACGACCGTGCTTGCTTGATGAGTTTAGACAAATCCTTGCTGTTTAAAAAGGAACTTTTTCAGTCAAAGAAACGAGAAAAACAAAAAAAAACATTCGTCCAAGATTGTATTAATTAAAGATATAATTAAGCAAAGTGCGTTTCCAAGAAAAAAATTTTATTTAATATATCCATGTTATTCACAAGAACAATTACATCTCACAACTTACTTTGTCCTGTATCCTCAAAAAAACTGAGCTTTCAAACTTAGAAAAAAACACCAACGGCATTTCAACAAAAGCAAAAATTCCATAGTATTCAAACAAAAATGCACAACAACATAAACCACCGTGTAGATCTGATAGATCAGCTAAAGGATAAACCAAGTCTAAAAGTAAACGTTTTTGGAAACAAAAGCGGGACGAGTTTTCATATAAAATTCAGAAAGGCAAATAATTCTATCAAAAAACTATCACAAATGCTGATTTCACGAGTTTTTGCAAACAAATCAACACAAACTAATGATACGGCTTCAAACCTCAATTCACTCTGCAGTACGCTTGAAAAAGCCGTCCAAAGGGCAAACATCCACCCATTGAATGCAATCGATGAGCAAAAACACGAATTGCTGTTTGAGTGTAGAGTTTTGTCAAACGAGTTTGCATATGAAAATTTCGATTGGGAGAAAGAAGAAGACGACAAGATTCTGGATTCTCCTGCTGCTATTTTCGAAAGTAAATTTCCTGAGTTATACAGGGATTTTTGACTTAGAATTCATGGTTATTTTTAAATTTTAACTGATAATATGAATAGTGATTGTAAGATTGTTAAAGGTTGTTGTTCCAGGTAATTGCTAATGCATTTTTTTCTTTCCTTCTTTATCGTTGCTCATTGGAGAGTTTCTCTTTAATTTGTGCTTTGATGTGCTGAACTTTCATCATAATGTCCAAACTATCACGGAACTGAGTCTGAACCTCTTTCAGAGTATGAAGTTTGTTTCCGCTGCCGCTGCTCCCAAAGATGTCCCCCTGGTTGTAAACCATGACAGGGTCAAACTTTAGTTTAGACAGATACTGAGTTTTCTTCTTCAGAGCTGCTTTTTTCCCCTTTAAATTGCCTGATTGTTGCGATACGTTAGTTTTTGTATCTTTTTTCAATTTTTCAGTTTCATCGTCAACTTTTTGTTGCTTGAAAATATCTTCTTCTTTAGACAATTTGTCATTTTTCTTCTCATCTCTATTCTTAAATCTCTGTCTGAGAGTATTATCCTCAGAAAGTTTTTTTGCTTCTTCTTCATCCTTATCTTGAGCAACACCGTTTTCTTTCTCCTTAAGATCCTCCTCAAGCTGGAGGTCTTTAGTGCAAAGCTGCTTCCCATCCGCACTCACTTCAATCAACGGATAGAGTTCTAAGTCATTGTGGAACTTGTCCTCTACAGTGCTGTAACCTATGCTATTATATCCACTGGTACCCTTGGTTGCATAAAAAAACTTGGCTCTCGATACCTGGGTAAACCCAGCTTTCATCGAGTTTTGTAACTCATCAAGCAATTGGTCATACTGGTTCAATAGTTTCAGCAACTCAAGATCAAAAGTAACTTTTTTTGGTGTTGTCATGTTGTTTGCTTAGGTTCTTGGGTTTATCTCTTGACTTTTTTACTTTGTTCATCTCATGCAACATATCAGACTTGCTAAAAGTTCACGCGTTTTTGCATATTTTGAGCAGCGAGCGAAAAAAAAAATATATATCCAGTTGCAAATGTTATCCAATTGGCGAAAAGCAGACATTCCCTTGGAAACGTTTATCTGATTGTGTTTTTAAACACAAAACATTGTAATGCAAAGGATATTCTTCAAGCCTTACCAAGGAAAAGCTGAAGGAACATCAAGATCAAGACAAAGCTTTTTTCAAATGAACAGTGTACCTTCCCCTACCACACCAAAAAGTAAAGACAGATTGACCCAACTTCAAATATGTTTCGACCAAATGATGGAACAGTTTTGTGCAACTCTTAACTACGTTGACAAAAACCATATATTGAATGAGCAACCCCAGGACCCAGAACAACACTTGCAGCAGCAGCAGCAGCAGCAGCAGCAGCAGCAGCAGCAAAAATCACCTAGTGGTGATGCTGCTGCAGAAAAAACTGTGCAAGATGGTGCTGAAAATAGCACGAAATCCAGTACAGAAAATGAAAACTTCAATCATGAGGAATTTGAAGGCACAATACACGAACTAAGTAACGATTTGATTTTGAAAACAAGACAAATACTTAAGCTTATTGATTCACTTCCCGGCATCGACGCGTCCAGTGACGAGCAGATGATGAAAATCGACCGATTATCCAAGGAATTGATGGAAGTTGAACAGGAGAAATTGCAAGTGATCAAGGAAAAAGACAATATTTTGATGACTGTTACCGACCTGATTGATGATTTTACTTCCAACAAGAAAACCATCAATACTGCTGTACCAATCTCTAATGAACGGCAATGACTAAGCTAAAATTACGTACATTTTTTCTTTTCTTTATATAGTGGTTTTCTATAAACACAAAAAAAAAAAACATTTTGTTTATGCTAATCTATCTATCTTGACGAGCTAAACTTATTTTTAATGCAGTCTATCACATACTGTAAAACAATAACGTTTTGCAAAAGCTGGAACAAAAAGCTTGGCAAGTACTGCTGTGCAAACAAAATAGGGTGCTTTGAAAAGTTAAAAACATAGAAATGCAAAAACCACGCTCCAGAATACATGATAGTGCTTTCCAAGAAATTTTGAGTGTGAAGTGGCATGTTAGCGTTTTCAAAGCTTTCAAAAATTGGGTTCCAAGCCAGCATTTTGACCACTAGTACCATAGGAGAGACTCCCAAAAGCAACAACAAAGACGACAAAAGAGCAGTGGTCATATATGTCCCCTGTTCCGCGTTTGGTGTTAACCATTTAGTCAAGCTTGTCAACACTGTCCATGGCTTAATTTCGACTTCAATGCTTCTATTGTAGTAATCTTTTTGCCACGATCTGTGAATATACTCAAAAACCATTTTCCAAGCTGGCATTTTTGGAACAACTTTGGTGCCTAAGTTATGGTTCAAATTAGGTAATGATTTTTCTACGAAAAACTTGCCCCTGTGCTTATTGGCACTCGAAACACACCGAACTTCTTGCTGAAAGAACCCCCATCCCGGCAGTCTGTCGTCGTGAGCCAAAATATGGCATCCCCTGTTGTTCCCAGCACTCGTCAACTCAAACACCGAGTCCAAGGGCAGAAGAGCTAGCTGATACTCGAGACTATTATCTGTGTTTGGATCGCCCGTGTACGCGTTGCTTGGAAAATCCAACTTAAATTTGAACCCTTGCTTTAGTTCATCGTCCCAGTCTATACACGAGACCTCACTGGCGTTTTCTTTTTCGTTGACCGGGGGCTTTTCCGTTGGTGAAACGTATAGGAATTTTCCAGTAACTTTGTGTTGAAGCATTATGTGCTGCATTTTCTTCATAAGAAATTTGTCTGTTTGGTTGGTGTCGATTTTTGTTCTTGACTGTTCAGATGCAGGAAGAATAATCCATTCATTGTTCAAATCTGGATAGTCGAATAGCGTAACTTGTTGTTCTTGCGAACCTGTTTTGTATTTGGCATCGTGAGAGTGCAAGTAGCCACCAAGGGATCCTACATGTCTGATCAAAACTGTGTCGTTGGCGTTGATCAGTCTAGGCACTTCCACTTGGATGTTTTTCAAAACCGAACTTTTGAATATTGGTGACATGGACGAGTAATCTAAGGATTGCACAGAGCCATCAAAATTTTGAACCAAATTGTAATACGGAATCACAAATATAGTTGACGGAATCAGCAATAGTGTTGCAATTTTCACAAAAAAATGGTACCCCCAAATTTTCTTGGTAGAAATGCCCAAATCACCATTGATTTGAACCAAAAATTCGTATAAATAGCACAATAGAACCCAGATCCAAGTCACAAACCCGATTTTTTTGATTGATATAGTGATTCCAAGAGAAAGACAAGTTAAACCCCATGTAAGAAATCCACCCATTTTTTTGTATGCCATGAAAGCCAAAGTAGTTAAAGTGATTGCATAAGCGACCAATATGTCCATGGAGATAGTTAGTGATTCTTGATCAAAAAAATCGCTTTTAGCTAAAATATATTGGATCAGGAAAGTGAGCAAAGAAGGCATTCTGTGAAGAACAGCTGTGATGACACCGACGTTGGCCAGAATACCACAAGAGATCAATAGATTGACTGTTCTTAAAAAGTTTGTATCCTTTGAGTTGAACATAGAGTACAGGTATAGAGGCAATGGTGTGTAGGATTCAGACAAAAAAAGTTTCCCAGTTTTCAAATTTTGCAAATTGTCCAGGAAAATCTGCTCGGTATCACTGTTAATTGGGTTTGAACCAACTTTTTGATACTGTTTGAAAAAAAACAGAATTGGTATCATGAACACTGTCAGTAAAATACGCGCTCTTTTCCTCTTGACAAAATCTGAAATTTCATGTTTCTGATAGCTCTTGAGCTTTAGTAAAGAAAAGTATTCCTTTTGTGAAGAGTCTTTACAATAAAATGCTTGGCAAGTGGTTGTACGTTTGAATGCACCACGGGCTCGCTTCAGCTCTTTTTCTTGGGTACTCTGAATAGCCATGTGTTGTGTTTGATTGCACTTGTCTTCCTACTCCACTAAAAATTTTTTTTTTTTTTTCCATTGCACAAGGAATAAAAGCTGCCCTTAGGCAATGAATGTCAATGGGTGATATGAAAGACACTTTAAACTCGAAACTTTTCCAAAAACAATGCAACAAAACTCAAAAACGACGCAAAACAAACTTCCAAATTCCATGGTAAAAAAAGCTTGTTTTTCAAATCATGTGACGTTGGTTTGAATTTGTTGTTGGAACCATCGCTTCATGTCAGAGTTTTCTGTTCCATCTGTAGTAGGACCGGTCAGAATCTTCCTGTACTGTCCTGGCCGGGGTTTATCGATAACTCTTTGTACACCAGATGTATTTTTATATAAAATCGATATAGCCGAATTACACTAATCAGAACACAACAAGACTCAACTTGATTTCTCTTTAATTGTGTATATGTACTTTTGTTTATTTTGTATAGCAATCTCCTCGTCTCATTTGTAATAATGCTTGTGAGAAGTGAAGCCATTACACAGGTGCGAGTAAACCCACTGGGACTCACCAAGGTGACACTGGTAATTGCCAGTCCCTAATTTCTTACTTTACCAACCTAGAGTGATAGTCATTTGATGAACACTCGTCCAATAGACAAGGATAACCCAATTGATTTGAACTCTCATTTAGTTCACTTGACGTAACGACATGTGTGAAAAAAAAAAAACACCACCCTTGACCACGTGAAAAATCAATCATCCACACATGAGTGCACTACTTCTGGCAGGTTACGCTGTGACAATGCTTAGTTGTAATTGAAAATCCACAGTGCGCTGCACCTGCTTTCTCTATAATATTGCTTGTTATTGATCTAAATAATAAGCATAAAATCTTGAAACTAAGCGTTGAGTAATGAACAAGTCTTCAAAATCAGTACAAGGACAATTAAACTGAATTTGGCCTTTCAAGCCGGCTTTCTCATTGCTCTGGCAACATCAGCTTATTTTTTATCACGTGCAAAATGCAATCTGTACTTTTTGTGTGTCTTTCTTTTTTTTTTGTTTTTTTTTTGTTTTTTTTTTTCTCTTGGGCGGCTAAACGCAAATCTACCACTTCAATTCTTACTTGAATTCATCATGTTCCAGTTATGCATTAGCCAAGAGCACCGTCAACGTGTGGTTTGCAAAGGTTTACCAAAAAAATATTACGCAACCTCAAACACAACAACAATTCATGACAAGCACCCCAAGCAGTGACAAATTCATTGTTCTTGATAATTTGACAAATATGAACAAAGAAAACATTGGAAATTTGTTCAATAATTTTCAACTATACAACTCAGCAAACAAAGATACTCTGTCATTGAGTAAGAATTTCAAAAAAAGCTATAATGCTCTAGACAGCGTTTCTTCAAAAAGAAAGAGTAGTTATAAAGTGGGCAAACCTTGGAAAAAAGGGGCAATTTTGAATGATGACTTGTTTAGCGTGCAACAGTACAGTCCGTTCACTTTGTTTGAATCGGATAACTTTTTGTTCTCTCCCAAACTTTACTCATATTCCCAAGCAAATAATAAAAATGCAAGCTTTATGGGTTTTAGAGATCAAGAAAACTTAAAAAAAAAAACTTTTTCAATCTCTATTTGTTCGAAAATCCATCTCCACGAACACCTTAGCCAAACCAATTTGACAAAAGTTTTCCTCATCTTTTTGACCATGAGTAAATTGGTATTTTATTTTTGTTTCCAGCTTTTGTCATTGGATGTCTTGCAAAAGATAGACCATTTAGTTTCCTTGTTGTGGCAACTCAATTTACTGTTTCAACTGTCTCAAAAAGTCACAAATATTGATTTCCAAATCACAAATATTGTTGAAAAACCTTTGACAAGTCCTGAATACATTTTATCTTTAATATATGTTTTGACTCCATTCCTATTGTACTTGGCACTGTTAACGATACAGTTTAGTTTTGCTGAGTATTTAATAATACGAAAAATACTTTTTTCCAACGTTACAATCTTATTGTTTACCATGGAGTACGCAGGCAGACACTATGCAAAAGTTTGGGAGTCCTACGTTGAATATGAAAAGAGCTTGGAAAACGTACGTTTAACCACCCCAATCAAACCCTCACCACCTTCACCTTCAATTGTGTGCAGACAAAAGTACACGAAAAACACTCAAAGTTCAAACAACAGTAGAAAACTTTCACCGCACTTTGCAAGCAGTAAAAATACATCAACTCTGTTGAAAGTAAAAAATCAGACTATCAAAGCTAAAAGCAAATCACAATGGAAGAGCATTCTGACTTGGCAATCGATCAAATCAGCCATGAACATTGGGTTGTTTTTTTACTACAGGGCATGCATCTTTATTCTCAAAGCTCCCTTTAAAATAAAAAAAAATTTACTAGAGCAATTATGGGATTTTAAAAGAAAAATGTGGGAAACTCGAAAAAGCAACCAGTGATCAAAAGGGGTATCTCAATTTTGTTTGTATCTTTTGAGGTTTTTTCGAGTGGTCACCTTCAAGATGAGTTTAGGGCTTTGAAAAGAAATCATGTTGCCCTATTTACTCTCATGCACGTGATCGAGTAAGGATTAAGTGTTAAAACGAAAATAAGAAAAAAGAAATGGAAACTTGCGGGAGATCATTACCAAGAAAAAAACTTTGACCGCACATAATGATCAAAACGGGAACCTCCTATTTATCTATAGACCATCCAAGAGCTGCGACAAATATTTGACAGCACCCAAAGAAACAAGCACTTACATACTGCATTGATTTATCATTTCACAAAATAACGCACGTTTACACACCTCTCATTAAAGAGCAGTAGTGTCACATCACCTAACACCATTTTACACAGAAAAAACGTCTTACTCGCTGTAGTATGGCCAACAAACGGCGTCCTAAAAAGACAAAAGCTCCATACAGAAAGTATGTTGGTGGGGTGGGATTTGTTTCTCAAAACACTATAGTCAAAGAAGTCAATCTTGACAATAACTACTATACAGACCACTTTTCGGAAGATGAGCTTACGAGCGTGGTTGAGAAATCTGAAGGAGAAAGTACAAAACCTTCCACCAAACATGGAAAAACCGCCAACCAGGTGAAGCTGCGATCTTTTGAGGGAACAGGTGTTTTTCCCAACGAAATATACCTACGCATTATAGACTATGTGATTCAAATGGATAATGGTTTATGCGAAGACGCAGATAACAAACTTATCAATACAGAAACCCTTGATTCAAAAGCCTTGTGGGTGGACCCTCGATACATGTACGTGTGTTGGAACTGGTACTACATGATGATATCCTTCATTTACAAAGCACCCAAATTGGTTTCAAAAAACTTTGGAAGTTTCATGGAAACACTGGATGCAGATAAAAAAAGAAAAAGGTTTAGTAAATCGGAACCAAAACTATGTGAACTAGTCAACGTTCTTGATTTGTCCATGATTATTCAAAGTGGGAAAAATTCATTCATTTCCAAGTTATTAAGAAGATGTAGTGTTAACCTTAAAGAATTTATAGCTCCGCAAACAAGTTTTGGATACGCACCACTGATATCGTTAAAAAGCTGTGAGCATTTACAAGTTTTGAATTTGGCATTAGTCTCAGAAACCGTTGAATTGGACCAGCTTTTTTTGGCTATACAGAATTTCAAAGAATTAACACACATCTCTTTTCCCAGATCATCTATAAATTGCGATGTGTTTTTGCAAGAATTAGAGCAAAAATCAGAACTTCAAAAATCGCACTTGAACCAAGAAGATCCAATATTGGTACAGCGCAAAAACTCAGAGTATGTTTGGCCTGAAAGTGTTCAGCATTTGAAATTAAGCGGTGGATTAACAAAGGCTTTTGCGAAAAAATGCCCGCTTCCCAAAAACTTGAAAACTTTGGAATTTGCACATTGTCCCTTGCTTGATGCCGAGTCCGTTTACCAGATTTTGGGAAACTGTTCAGCAAGCTTGGAAACGTTGGTTTTCCATTATCCCATGCCTGGTTTAAACGAACATTCCTTGGACAACCTTTTAAAGTACACGTCTGAAAACTTGCAAGTGTTGCAAATAGTTGCTGACTACTGCTCGAAATGGCTTTTTCAAGATGAATCAAATATGTCACTCAACTTGGAAGTGCTCTACCTCGACTGTTCCGGCTCTTTGGGTCAAATGTTCAAAATCCATCCAGACGATCTAACGGTGGCCATTATGGAAAACCGGTTGCCATCTTTGAAAAAAATCTATGTTTCTTGCAAGATAGGCTGGGACATGAACAGTGATGATGTCGATGATTTAATCAACGTTTTAGAAGACCAAGGTGGGAAATTATATGTTACATATTAAACGCCAACATAACAGCCCTTGATTAGGGCATGCTATGGCTTTTCACTTTCTAGTTTTTGGGTTTTTTGTATGCCTCCTGTTTTGTTTTTTTTTTATTTTTTTATTTTTTTTGTTTTTTTTGTTTTTTTTGTTTTTTTCGTTCACTACTCCTTACAAAGGGTTTAGCGTGCTTTTTGTTTGTAGGTAAATGCGATTTTGATATAGGATTTTATTCGTATTATGATCTTAAAGTTTTGAGGAGAGGCCAATCATAAAACAAACATTACCGCAGAGCAAGCATTACGAAAAAATAATGACCGCCACTTCTCCAATTTATTTTAGCAAAGCCGTCGTTACTAATCAGGTTTTTTTCAAATCAAACTACAGCTATGCGTTTGTTAATTTAAAACCTTTAGTTCCAGGGCACGTTTTGATTTGCCCATTGAACAACACGCGTTTGAATTTGGCTGATTTAACACCAGAAGAAAACTCCGATTTTTTTAACACTCTTCAGATAATACACAGATTTATCAAAGAATACTACAAGGCAGATGCCTTGAACATCGCCATACAAGATGGAGTTGAAGCTGGACAATCCATGCCACACCTGCATACACACATCATTCCTCGGTACAGAACAAACAACATAGGTGACAAAATCTACACGCTTTTGGATGAATGGGATGCGAGAAGAAACGCGTATGGTGGAAGACAGTCAAGAAAGGACGTTGCAAAGCCAGACAATCAAAGATTTGCGAGAACTGAAAAGGAAATGGCTGAAGAAGCAGATGTGTTGCGCACAGAACTGAATAGCTTCTTAGCTAAACATCCTGAATTAAAAGTTTACTCCTCATAGGCAAGATCGACCAAACATTGGTCTTCTTTCAAAGGTAAAACAAAACAGTGTACCTTGTTTTTTTTTCAGAATTGTGCATTATTATTATTATATATATATATATATATATATATATATATATATATTTACATGACTAACTTTGGCAGATCTCAACAAACGCACTCTACAAAAAATCGAGACACCGCCATATCACTGGTTCCAATAACTACAAAAGACCATGAATCACAAAGTGGTTTGTTACTGTTTATGCTGCTTCATAAACTCTTCGTGCTCTTTGGCTCTTTCTTGAGCTCTCCATTTGGCAATGGTCTCTGGTCTTCTTCTTTCACCACCCCAAAAGGATTTTTTTCCCTTTTTCATTTCAGTAATTTTTAGACCTTGGTAATATCTCTCCACGTTGTGTAGGATGTATCTTCTTTGCTGAACAGAAACCCCCTTTTCTTTTAGTTCTGGTGTTTTCCATTTGAAAAGGTTTTCCCAATTATTTTCATACAATGGCGCAAATTCATCGCAACCTCTACCAATCTTGGTCAAAAATGAATTGACGTCTTGTATTTCTGCAGTTGGCATTGGAATGGGTCTGTTTATATTAGTGGACTTGATCAAGTTTAGAGCTGTGGAGCTGAAAAATCTTCTGCCAATCATTTCTATGGTTAACTAGATGCTTTTAGTGTATTTTGGGCAATTTCTGGTTGTTCTCGTAGCCCAAGTTTGCTCAAATAAAGAAAAGTTCTAAGATGTTGATGCTCTAACTAAGCACGACTCGAAAATATCAATGTTCGCTAAAAAATCAAAAAATTTTCAGGCTCAAAAAAATTACAGATACGACGTTTAAAGCGTCAAGAATATGAAAACAACACAAAAAAGTGTTTTTGAAGCAGTTAACAGTGGGCAAAACCTTTACCCAACTCCATTTAAAAGTAGCTAGTCATCAATACAACAGCAATCTTTGAAAGAAATCGCAAGCCCAAAACTCTAAAAAAAAAAGTAAAAAAAAAAACAAATATAGAAATATAGAAATATGAACACCCAACTTGATGAGTTACAGTGGAAATCTCCAGAGTGGATCCAAGCATTTGGTTTGAGAACGGACAACGTCTTGGACTATTTTGCTGAATCGCCATTTTTCGATAAAACATCAAACAATCAAGTCATCAGAATGCAACAACAATTTGATGTACAGCAGCAGCAGCAGCAGCAGCAGCAACAGCAACAGCAGCATCAAATGATGATGGCAAACGGACTGGCCAATGAAAGCAATGCGGTGCCTTTCAACGAATACCCTTCCAATAGACAATATATCTTGCAAAATTATCCGGTCCACTACAGTTTGGAAAAAGAATTGAGGAAATTGGCAAAAGGGATTGAGTATGTGCTTTGCTATGTGCGGGAGCCTGATTTGTGGATTATTCGGAAACAAGAAAAACTCGACACTGCACAATGGAAAACATTGAGTGATTACTACATTATAGGTGCAAACGTATACATGTCTCCTCAGCTGGGGAAAATTGTTGGTAGTAGAATGTTGAGCACAAACTATCATTTGTCCAAAGCACTATCAAAATTGGCGCAGCTTACCAATGGGTTTACTCCATCCCAAGGGTTCCGGTTTGTTGATGTGGCCGGTTCGCCATCCTCCGGGAATGCTCCTGCAGCCACCAGTACCACCACCACCGCTCTTAGTGGGTCCTCAGGAATACCGTCGTCTGCACCAGCAACCACGCATCTGGGTGCCATTGCAACCCCGGCTATAGGGAAAACTCCTTCCACTGCCAGTTTGAACACAGGAGGAGGTTTAAACACACTAGACACAGGAATCAATACGAATGTAGGCAGCACGCCGGCTCTAGGTAGCAAAGAGGTGTTGTCCGCAGAAGTTGCTGATAAACTTCTTCTTACGAGTATAAAAAGCGAACCCACTTATTTGTGATGAACGTTGTGCCAGCTTGTATAGAAATGTATAAACTGAAGTTCCTGTGGACACACTTGAGCACATGCTCAAACACATTAAGCGCTTTGCTAACCAGTCAGCTTTCTGGTTGTTGTTTTGTTTTGTTTTGTTTTGTTTTGTTTTGTTGTTTTTTTTTTGCGTACAGAAAAATAAAAAAGTTTGTTTTAGCCGCTCTGGATTTTGTTTGAAATAGAAAATTATTCATCAAAGCAAACTTTGAAGAAAAGAAGTACAAAAAAGCTGGTTTAGATTACAACTGATAGAAAAGATAAGCATATACAACAGAAATACTTCAAGAAAAGAAATGACAGTAAGTAGTAGGAACTTTGACAAGCAATCTGTATTAGTGCATCGTGATCTCAGACACAACGGTTGCACCTTGGTGGCTAGAGGCAATGATGAGTCAAAACTAGATGGTTTTAAAACGCGCTTGAGTGATACTTCCTTACCACCAGCTCAAAGTGTCGACCATAGGATTCCCAATTTTGGTTTTGAAGAGTCATCAACTGCTTTACACACGTCAAAAAGTGCAGTCATACGTCAAAAAGTGCAGTCATACGTCATTTTTGATAAAACTGGCACTCGAAATAAAGAGTCTTTTGAGGAAAGTATGTGGAACCTGGTTCAGTTCATTGAAGAAAAAGATTCAAGATATGTTTTCAGCCAGGACGCCTAGATCAATTTTTTTAAGACAGCTACATTCAACTAAGATCAGTAGCGAAACACAATGAATGCATCAGAGAGATTATGCACCTACCTCCACTAAAAGCTCATTTTTTATGAGAACTTTGAGCACACGGGTAAAATAGGGGCTCATAAAGTGATTGATGATATGATATTTAAAGGCATGTGTTCCCGATACAACGTTTGGAGCTCTGGGAACGCTTCTCGGCAGCGAAAAATAGATAAATTTTTAAGCCTTTTTGTATTTGTTTATTACATAAAGAAGAAGACAATTCATGAGTGGACAATTCAGATCAAGATCGATCACTGCCGACACCGCTGCAAACAGTTGATGGTGCTCTCATAAGTTTGAGGAAATAATCTTATCTTAGCCTCCGTGTTACCCGACGGAAACGCAAAATTAGTGCAATGATTTTTTTCCAGGGGTCTTTTGTTTGTGTTAGGTCCAATCGATTGCAGGCCTCCACTGATAGGTTTCCTGATTTGCAATTTGTAGGTGAGCATTCAGATCACCAATGGAAATGTTTTTTTTTTTTTTAAATTGTTTTGAACTAGTCTGATTTTCAACTACTGCAGCGACTACCTTTTACTAGAGTAAGCACAAATCAAACAAACCATCACCTTTAATCATAAATACAATGTACAAGCAATTTTCTTTTGTTTTAGTTTTGTTTGCTGTTATTTACCAGGCTGCTTTTGCCAAAGCTGCCACCCCTGCAGAAGATCCGGAAATCACTCACAAAGTTTACTTTGACATGAAACACGGGGACAAAGATGTTGGGAGAATTGTCTTTGGTTTGTTTGGTACCGTTGCTCCAAAAACTGTTGAAAACTTTTACCAATTGTCCATTTCCGACGATCCAAAAATGGGCTACATCAACTCCACTTCCCACAGAATCATTAAAGATTTCATGATTCAAATGGGTGATTTCACCCATGGTTCCGGTGTTGGTGGTAAATCAATTTACGGTAACACTTTTGAAGACGAAAGCTTTGAATTGAAGCACAACAAAAAGGGGAGACTTTCCATGGCTAACAGAGGTCCAGGAACTAATGGCTCTCAATTTTTCATTACTGTCAATGATGACTTGCACTGGTTGAATGGTAAACACGTTGTGTTTGGTCAAGTTATTGAGGGTTACGATGATGTTGTTGATTACTTGCAAAATGTCGACACCACAAGAAACGACAAACCAAAGCTTCCTGTCGTCATTGTTGCTTGTGGAGACTACAAAGATGTGGAACCAGCCACTGCGGAAAGTGCTGAAAAAGCTACCCCTGAAGCTGTTGCACAAGATGAAGATATCAAACATGACGAATTGTAAATACGATTTAAACGTGATTAGCTTTTTTTGTCTATCGCTTAAAAACATCTTTCATGTATAAAATAAAAAAAAAAGTTTATCTTTTCATACAAAAACCATTTAGTGGGTGTTGAAACTGTCAAAATATTCGTCACTTGCTCCCAAGTACTTGTCCCAAATAGAGTCTGTTCCCATATTGCAGATCATCTCATATATGCGCTGTTCATCCTTTGAAATCTTGTTTTGCGTATTCATGTTTTGTGTTAAAACTTGTTTTTGTAAAGAGCCGTTCGGGTCATTATGATGTTGAGAAGATTGAACATGAGAATGAGGAAATGCATTGTTGGTGTTGCTGGAAGGCATTGACTCAGGAAACGGGTAGGACTGGGTATGTCTTAACGGATGAGAGGATGCCTCGGTGAACACCATATTTTCTTGCTGACTTTGCTGCTGCTGCTGCTGTTGCTGCCATGATGCATAGTTGTGATTTATTGGTGCAT
>ERZ794936.358-NODE-358-length-23785-cov-32.620733_pt1 | contig 23785 bp, 12 predicted proteins | sample MGYA00511083_ERZ794936 | MGnify/ENA primary metagenome ERZ794936 (study PRJEB30137, sample SAMN04331409) | food metagenome | isolation source: Y2 must sample point D1 replicate A | place: Australia: South Australia | collected 2014 ... | reverse complement strand
TAAGAACAAAAAAATAAGAACAATACAAAAATAAAAATGTTGAAAAATAAATTGGAAAACTGTTTGATTTTTTATTGTGTTGTTTTGTTAGTGCTGAGTACAAGGCGTAGAAAGGATTAATAGTAAAAGTAGTTCTTGGGTATTGCCGTGGTTTACTTGTATAAATACGCAGATTGTTAAGCTAACAAGAGAAACAGATACATGTGCAGACAATGCGCTGTGCTTTTGAAATATCGGTAAATAACATGACTGCTGCATTACGTTCTCAGTTACCAAGTCAATAAAATTGTTGAGAAATCAAAAACAAGACAGAAAAGAAGGGGTGCATGACATCAAGAATGTAAAAACTGTACGACTAAGCCAAATTTTAAAAGTCTAACCAATACACAAATTTCAACAACATCTTTGTATGTGAAAGTCTCTTATTTTTTCTTTTTTCTTTTTTCTTTTTTTTCTTTTTTTTTTGGTTGAAATAGGTACGGTAGAGTCTTTTAGCAATGGTGATAATCTGTAATCGTCGTTTAGATATTATTTGTAATGATTAAAGGGAAAGTAAGATAAACCACATGATCTTGATGATTGAATAATGTAAAAGCAGAATAAAGAGAGTGCGAGAGAAGGAGATATGAAGGATCTTCCTCCCCTCCCTTTCTCCCTCCTAATACTACAATAGTCATCCTTGTCACCTGAGCCATCTGTTTCAATTGTCTTGTTCTCGTTCTCGTTCTCGTTCTCGTATAGGGTATAACGCAATATCCTGAACAAAAAATAATACTGGACCTTAATAAAACATTATATCGGCATGCGTTTTGATCGACATGATGACTATGTAAACTATAAGCAAAGAATAGCGTGATTAATAAATATTTGGAATGGAAAAGAAGAGTTACAATGAACAAAGAAAGAATTGATGAGCGTGTTTATCGGGTTTCATCTTTCAAAACTTTGATGCCAAGTGTGACACAAACAAGAGGCACGTGCAAAATACTTTTAAAAAAAAAAAATAAAAATAAAAAAACAAATTAACGCACGTGATATACTAATATTGATGTACATCACGTGAAATGTAGTATCTGAAATTTTATGAAGAAAACCATAAAACTTTTCTTTTTCTGATGAATCAAGCGCATCGTGTGAAGAAGTTAAATCTCAAAGCTCATCAGTTCAAATTAAAATACAATATCACAAGTTTCTTAAAAAGACCAACCAACGAACACATCCAGAAGCCATAAAAAGAACAAAAGAAAAAAGCCAAAGAAAAGTATTGGAATGGGCAAAGCAGACAAGAAACAAAAATACACCACTGCAACAGGGAAACAAGTTGATGCAGAAAAACACCTGAGTACTGTGTTCAAGTTTAACACGAACTTGGGTCAGCATATTTTGAAAAACCCCTTGGTGGCCCAAGGAATCGTGGACAAAGCGCAACTGAAACCGAGCGATACCGTTTTGGAAATTGGGCCTGGGACAGGGAATTTGACCATGCGGATTTTGGAAGCCGGGGTTAAAAAAGTTATTGCCATTGAATTTGATCCACGTATGGCTGCTGAATTGACCAAGAGGGTTCGTGGAACACCGTATGAAAGAAACTTGGAAATCATTTTGGGAGATTTCATCAAGATCGATCCACTGCCCTATTTCGATGTGTGTATTTCCAACACGCCATATCAGATTTCAAGTCCTTTGACTTTCAAATTGTTGAATTGCCAACCTCCTCCAAGAACATCGATTCTTATGTTTCAAAGAGAGTTTGCATTGAGATTGATTGCCAAACCGGGAGATCCCTTGTATTGTAGATTATCATGCAATATCCAGATGTACGGAGACGTGCAGCATATCATGAAAGTTGGGAAAAACAATTTCAGACCACCACCAAAAGTGGAGAGTAGTGTTGTTAGACTGGTTCCGAAATTGCCAAGACCAACAATCAAGTTTGAAGAGTACGATGGATTATTGAGAATTTTGTTCAACAGGAAAAATAAAACATTGAATTCTAATTTCAAAAATTCAAGTGTTTTGGAACTACTTGAAAAAAATTATAAAATTTGGAAATCCCAACAACAAATGGGAAACGGTGGTGAAATGGTGGAAGACGAAGAAATGGAAGTGGATGAGGGAAAAGGTAAAAATAAGGAAATCAAAGATTTGGTGGATAAAGTGTTGCAGGATTTGGACATGGGTGATAAAAGACCACAGAAATTGGATCAAGTGGATTTTTTGAAGATTTTATTTGCATTTAATAAAGTCGGGATCCATTTTGCATAAATACTACACGTAACACCACTACACGAGCAAAGTGAGTGAAAGTAACTAATACCTCTGACACCGCTACACAAACGCAGGAAGCGAGACATTTCTTCTCTTGGCTCTGTTATTTTGGAAACACACAGAGCGTGTATGTATATTCATTGAATCATACCAGTCACTTTACTATGTACATTATTTATCATGAACCTTTGATTATCTTGCGTTCTAGGGAAAACATCTACAACTCAATTGTTTCAGAAAAAAAAAAATTAAAATAATATAACAATTTTCAAAATCTTTAGCTCAATGCACGTGACTGGTTTTAGGCTTTTTTGTTTTCTTATTTTTCATAAATCCTGTATTTTTTCATGGTTCAACTTTTCGGAAATGAATGGTTGCCCTTAGTCGTGGTATTGAGCTAAGAAGACTGTAAATACTTTCAACAGTTGATAATCACAAGTATTTGTAACATCCCAAAGGGCAACAATACAGCCAAATTTTTTGATCATGAGCACCGTTGAACCTACAAATACTGAGCAATCGTTCCACAAAAATGACACAAATACTGATGGACAGCAAATGCAGGGCAGCCCTTTGAAAAACGAAACTAGCGCAAAACCAAGCAGTCCAATGAAAAACGAGGATAGTGCGAAACAAGATGATAAAAGTACAGTGAATAAGAAACCTCAAAAATGGATTTTGAGCCAGGATACTCTGAAAATTAAAAGTTTCACAGGGTACACTTTAAGCCTACCACAGTGGCAGCCGACGTCGACTTCATCGACTTCAGAATCCATTACCTCTACTACCACGGAGAAGAGCCTCAATAGTCCTGATGAGAATAAATCTGGCGAATCAGATAAAAAAACTTTGTCCGAAATAAACAGTACCAACATATCAAAGAACAAAGACATGCTTGATGAAACAAAGATCGGCGACAAAAGAAAAACAGATTACCATGCTGACCCAAATGCAAAGAAAATTGCCGTGCCACCAAAAGATTGAGAAAAAAAAATAAATGGTGTCAGTGTGGTGAACGAAGCTGTATGATGCTTTGTTGGATTGCAAACTTCCATATCTCTTGCATGAACTTGGTTGGGGTTAGTCACGTGCTATATCGATTTATTTATTTAATTTTTTGATTAATTGATTAAAGCATGCGCGGCTCAATGTCCTTATTGATTGCTTTTACTGGAGTATACCTTTGTTCATTCCATGCAAGCTAATTCTTTGAAGTCTTCTTTACAGACAACTTTTTGAAGTCTTCTTTACAGATTATTTGAAACACAGAACAGAGTTCTAAAACAAAGAAAAATATAAATCCACTCCTGCCGTAATGTCACTCATTTCACTCATCACGAGCAAAGCGAGTGATAAGTGTTGTTTGTGATAAGTATTGCTCGTGATAAGTATTGCTCGTGGTAAGTCATGCTCGTGAATAGGTTCCCATTCTAGAACATTAATTAATTACAATAATGCAGCCATATATTTCTGTTTAACAATATAAGTCTTCCATTGTAATGTAACCTTTTATTTTTTTACCATTGTGATCATAGATCATTACAATCCATAATTAGTAGTGCTTGAACAAGAACAATGGGAAACGTTTGTTACAAATGTAAACAGTTCATTTTCTCTGTTTGAAAGATAGAGTCTGTTACAATGTTATCTCTCTTTCATCTTTCTTTTTTTATTTCATTTGAAACATAAAGCATCGTGTACTCATCACGTGTATGCCATATTACTTTAACTATTTGCCATTTATCTGTTTTCTTGTCTTATTGCTTTATACGTTTTTGGAAAAAAATATAGAGTATCATTTAAACTCAGCAAGAAAAAGTTTACAATTTGTGCGGTGATTTGAAATAAATAAGAAAAAGTACACTATGTTAATATCTTGGTAAAGAAACCCCCACACAGAAAGTTTGTTTCTTGTGTAATTTTATTTCTCAAATACGTAATTTTTTATTATTATTACTACTGTAATTTTATTTATATATTTTGTGTGTATTGTTTATTATCTTTTAGGAAATAGCTTAGTTTAGTTAATTTGTTGATGAATAATAAAATTTATATTTGTTTTCTATTGTTTCAGATATATATACTTTTTTCCTCTTTATTTTAGGCTGATATTAAATAGCTACAATTACAAAATTTACTCTGTAAAACCAGGTACATCTATATTTAGCCAAAGATATAAATTACACCTTGGTATGTAATTGCAACGATGAGTACTACAATCAATATTACTGATTGCACCACTACTAAATGATAAAATATTGAATGACCAGGAACAAACAGGGGGGAAGGGGGAGGAGGGAAGAAGGAAAGGAATTTTTCTGCTTCTTGTTTCTTGTTTTACCGCTTCTCGTTTTTTTTTTGTTTGAGCTAATTATTTTAGTCTGATTTGTATGATCTATATGGTTATTATTAGAACATTTATTTCTTGATTAAATTTAAATTACTAAAACTAAGCAATGTATGAGTAATTCAAAAAATGTGCGATATAATACAATGAAAAAGATTTAAAATCTAAGTAGGAAAAAAAAAACAAAAAAAAACAATACTGCAATACAACAATACAGCAAAAGCGTAAATAAGCGGAATAAAACAAAAAAAAAAAAAAAAGAACAAATAACAATAGAAATTAATAAATAACTACAAACATCTGTACCTGGTTACTGAAAATAACAATAACACCCAGTAGAAAGTACGGTAGTAACTAGAACAACAGTAATATAAACAAACAAGAACAACAACAATAATAGCAACAATAATAATAATAATAATAATAACAACGTTAACATCAATACAATACTCTCGCTTCTAAACGACAAAGGTCTGATGATGGTTTACATCAAACCTTTGTGTTTACATCTTTGCTCTTATTAAATTGCATTTTGGTATCAGATGGAATAACATTGCAACAACTTTCTTTCTAGTTGTTGCAATTTTTAACTGTAAACTTTACAAGAATGACAATGTTTATTGGGAACATTGATTTTTATTAAAAGGTTATTTACTGCAATATTGTGGTAATTCGTTACTTTCTCAAGGTACACACACACACACACACACACACACACACATTTTGTTAATTCAGCAAAATGTATTGTTTATCAGTTTTTATCGAGCCATGATTACAATACCGCAGTCCACGGTTTCACAAAAGTTGTATTGAAATCAATTCCAGTTTTATATTTTGTTCCATCTAACTCCCTTTGCTGATATCAATGACAGCTATTTTTAGTACGATGAGTTGCTATAATGAAATTAGATGCAAAGTTTATGTAATTTTAGTATAGTTTAAGAAAAAAAGAAGGATAGTATGGATTATGTAATATTCAGATATACGTAATAAGTACGTCATGGAAAGGAACATTTGAGACCATTTGTTTGTTTTGAATTACTATTATTATTATTACTATTATTATAGTAATAATAATAATAATATGAAAAATTAAAAATCATTATATATAAAGACCAGATATATTTGATATTTTATTCATAACTTTGGAAACCTCTCTCTTACAATTAATAAATAAATAAATAAAAAGACTGGAAAAAACAACAACCTCTTAAAAACCAAACCCAAACTACACCAAACCAAACAATTATGCAATTTTCTAGCTTGCTACCGCTAGTACCATTGTTCGCCTCTTTGGCTGCTGCTGCTCCGGTTTTCAAAAAACATGAAAACGATATCCAATATTATACCAAACGTAATTATATGGATTACGATGCTAGTTTGATCAGAGGGGTCAACATCGGGTCTCTTTTCGTTCTTGAACCATACATCAGTCCATCTCTTTTCGAGCCGTTTTATGATGAAACAAAACCAGCTTATGAAGATGGGTACTCATACGGTATTCCTGTTGATGAATGGCATTATTGTGAAGCTTTAGGATATGACGAATGTGCCAATAGATTGGAAGCCCATTGGGACTCGTGGTACACGGAACAAGATATTGTCGATATGGCCTCTATGGGAATCAATATGATCAGATTGCCTATCGGGTATTGGGCATTCCAATTGATGGAAGGTGATCCATATGTCACTGGAAAACAAGAATATTATTTCGATAGAATCATTCAATGGTGTGGTAATAACAGTATCAATGTTTGGGTTGATTTGCACGGTGCTGCAGGATCGCAAAATGGGTTTGATAACTCTGGGTTAAGAGATTCATACGGGAAATTCCAAACTGAAGAATACATGAATGTTACTCAAAGCGTAATGAAATATATGTTGCAAAAATATAGTGCAGAACCATATGTCGACACTGTTATTGGTATTGAATTGGTCAACGAACCATTGGGCCCAATTTTGGACATGGACTTGTTGAAAGATTATTACCAATTCGGATACGATTACACAAGAAACGATTTGCAAAGCAACCAAATCTTGATTATGCACGACGCTTTCCAACCATTCCACTACTGGGACGATTTCTTAACCATTGACGATGGTAACTATGGAATTGTTATCGATCACCATCACTACCAAATCTTTTCCAATTCAGAAGTGCAAAGAGACATTGACGAACACATTGAAGTTGCTTGTTCATGGGGTACAAACATTAAAAACGAATCACACTGGAACGTTGCTGGTGAATGGGCTGCCGCATTGACCGATTGTGCCAAATGGGTCAACGGGGTTGGTTTCGGGGCCAGATACGACGGGTCGTATGTCAACGGAGACACCACTTCTTCTTATGTCGGTACTTGTGAAGGGATCAACGATATCTCCACATGGTCCTCAGAACAAATTGAAAACCAAAGAAAATACATTGAAGCCCAACTAGACGCCTTTGATCAAAGAGGTGGTTGGATTATTTGGTGCTACAAAACAGAAACTTTGCTAGAATGGGATTTCCAAAGGTTGGTCTACAACGGTTTGTTCCCACAACCTATTGACGACAGAAAGTATCCAAACCAATGTGGATTCGACTAAAAGAGTCAAAAGAGATAAAGGAAAACACTCACTAAAAAAAACACAAGCATCATTTTCAAAACACCGCATAGTTATCAAAATAAAAAAAAAACTAAAAAAAAAAACTAAAAATAAAAACAAACATTTAATTCAATCAATTATACTTAATATCAAAATAAAACCACATTTAGGAGTTCATGTACACTATATACATTTTTACAGTTAATTTTATCCCTTTTTCGTTAAATCTTTCTTTCTTTTTTTTTTTTGGTTCTATTTCCTCTTATTCATACCTTGTGATTCACTAGATCGTAAACCAAGAAAATCACTCTTTCAAAATAAATTATTAATTGCCAAGTTGTGCCAGAATCACACGTTTAAACAATTCACGAAAAGTGGTGAGATTATTGTTTATTCAACTAATACGTCTAGACTTGAAATTTCTTCTTTGTCATCTAACAAAGAAAGAAAAGAAAAAAAACAAAAAAAATAAAAAAAAACAAAAACACAAAAACAAAAAAAAAAAAAAAAAAAGTGAGGGACACCCATGAAAACAAAGGCGTGTTTTTTGTTGCCAAACTATTTCCAACGCTAAACGGGAATCACTTGCAATATATACCTCCATGAATATACATTTTTACCATTCTCAAGGCTTACTCTAGACCACAGCTGAGCATTCAGTCATAGAGAGTCCAAAAAGGCTCTTCAGCGATCACCGCAAAAATATCACCAGTATGAACATGATAACCACACCAAGGGACGAAGATGGGGATATATATATCTTGGATTCTCCACCACCACCACCGCCGCAAACTTCTGCACATCTTGGAGAAAGCGAATCCACCAAGTTTGTTCCATCACAGCCCTTTCAACGCACAATCATGACTCCTAACAAAAGCTTCCCATCTAGTGAATTTTTTAGAAACACACAAACAACAAACACAGCAACACATGACAATAATCCACATTTCAACAACCACATGGATAAAGTGCTAACAAAAAACAGAGCAAACAGCGAGAAAACTCAGAAAACACCAGTGATAGATTTCACAAAGGACGACCCAGATTTACTCGGCACCAGCACAGGCAGCTTTACACACATGAACTCTCCCGTGAACGAATTGCAACCGCGAGTGTATGATGTGGACAACGAATCATTTGTGGATGCACCAATTTCAGCAAATGCGAATTTGTCGTCGTTATCGTCTACGTCTCCATCACTTTCAGCGTCCGCATCGTCTTCTTCTTCTTTTGTGCCCTTGTCAACTACCACAAAGCAAGAACATGATGAAGCACTAGCATTGCAGCAAAATCTCAGCCGTATCAACCAAAAGTTTAAAAAGTATGATGACTTGAGAGCTGTCAATACCACAAAATCTAAAGTTTTGCAAATTAAAATATCTAAAAAAATGGCAAAAATAAAAGAATATCAAAGAGAAATGGATAGTATACCACCAAGTAATGATTCTACAAGAAATCAAGAAATACGGGCTCATTTTGATGCGAAAATCAAATTTGAAGAGGAAAAATTGAAAACAAACCAACAAAAACTTGAGACAACAAATAAAAACTTGGGTTTAATTCAAAACGGCTTGAATACGTTGATCAACCAAAAGACCGATTTCAAATTGAAACTTGATAAATTGAAAAGCGGGTTGAACCACACACCATCGGAAATGGCAGCTCTAAAAAATAATACAAATAATCTAAACAATTTGTCAGTGAATGCGGATCAACAAAAAAGGGCAGCACAAGAACAGCTGTTACAGCACCACCTGAAATTAAACAATTTACCCTCTGATCAATACTCAGATGCAATCAAACAACAAGAACAACAAAAAATGCCAAATTCCTACTCACCGTACGCTTCTTACATTGCTTCAACAGCGGAAAAACTTAAAAAATTGGTTGAAAACAAAAATAAGCTAAATCAAATGTTACTGCAACTAACAAGAATGTTTCAAAATAAGATGATCCCAACCGGGTTGTATAATTCCAGACGAGAAAACATAGTTAAAAATATAAATTTGCTGAACAAAGAAGAAGCAAGCAATAAACGACTTTTCAGGCAGTTGCAGGCTTTTGAAAGCGGATATGAAAGAATGAATAGCACCAACAACGCGAACCAGCCGGTTTTGCATAACAGAAACATACCGAATTATATGAGACAGTATAACTCTGAGAAAAAAGAAGAAGACGAAGCTCAAATGCAGGAGTACACGGAGTCGTTGGGTATCAACCCAACTGCATTTGGTGGTGTCTATTCTGCAGAAGAAAGAGAGTCCATCAGATCGTTTTTGGAAGAGTTCAAAACGAGGGAAACAGAAATCGAAGGTGAAACCATGACTCCTGAAGAGCTAACTGTTAATTTGATGAAGCATCAACGTTTGGGTTTGCATTGGTTACTAAAAATGGAGGACTCAGTGAAAAAAGGTGGACTACTTGCCGATGAGATGGGATTGGGGAAAACACTGCAAATGGTGTCCTTAGTCTTATGCAACCGTTCTGAAGACAAAGACTGCAAAACCACTGTTGTTGTTGCGCCAGTCTCTCTTTTGGACACTTGGCAAGGTGAATTTGAAACAAAAGTGAAAGATTCGGCAAATATCAGCACCTTGATGTTTCACGATAAAACAAAAGTCAAGTCCTTTAGAGAATTGTCAAAATATGATGTGGTTTTTGTTTCCTATCATACTTTGAGATCGGAACTTACAAAAACATGGCCACGGCGGGTTGCTGCAAATGGAGTTTATGTAGACAGGAATGGAGAAGACAGGGTGGTTCCCAACAACGGAATGGATTTGGAAACTTTGCTGAGTTTAAAGGAACCTGGAGAATATTATTCTCCGTTTTTCACAATGGACTCCAAATTTTTTAGAATCATTCTTGACGAGGGTCAACAAATTAAAAATAAATCGTCAAAAGTCTCGAAAACATGTTGTACTCTGTTAGCTAAGTATAGATGGATCTTAACAGGTACCCCGATTCAAAATAACATGAGTGATTTGTACTCGCTTGTGAGATTTTTGAGAATTCCACCTTACAACAAAGAAGCATATTTTCAAAAAGAGATCTCAAATCCTTTGTCTTTGAAAAAAGACAACAATTCATCAAGTTCCAACTCAAGAGTGGCAGCTATGAACAAAGTTCAAGTGTTGTTGGCCGGTATCATGTTGAGAAGAACGAAAAATACTCAGATTGACGGGAAGCCCCTTTTGGAACTTCCTCCGAAAACGGTTTCCGAAGAACAGTGCTCATTGGTGGATGCAGAGTTGGAGTTTTACCAGGATTTAGAAACAAAAAACAAAAAAATTGCCGAAAAATTGTTGAAAAGGCACGCCAAGGGAAATTATTCCAGTATCTTGACACTATTGTTGAGATTGAGACAAGCTTGCTTGCATAGTGAGCTAGTGCTTATTGGTGAGGCTAAAGCGGAACAAGCAAGGGTGGCTAGCGGTCGTGATTTTGACAAAGATTGGGTAAGATTGTTTGAACTTTGTCAAGATATTCCTCAATCTGTTGTTTCCAGAACAAACAATTTTGTGGAAACGGACATGATTTGCGAGCGATGCACAAACCCAATGGAATTATCTTTGGCATCCGTTTTCCCTTCTTGTGGACACATGATTTGCTTTGAGTGCTTAAAAGCATACAAAGAAGACTGCAGTGAGAGAGAGCTAACAAGGTACAACAATGCTGGTCAGCTGGTGTTTCCTTGTCACATATGTCAAACTGAACAGGTGGAAGATAGTGTGATGAGCTTTAAGTTCTATGACCAAGTGGTGAATCAAAACTACTCGTTGAGGGAGCTTAGAGATGAGTTTGATGTTGAGCAACATGCGGCAAAAGAAAAATTGAAGGAAGGTTACGAGATTGATTTTGAAAACTTGGAACCGTCTCCAAAGGTTCAACAGTGTCTAGACTTGATCCAAAAAATTGCGGACAACGACCCAACAGAAAAGGTTTTGATTTTTTCTCAATTCACCACGTTTTTTGACATCTTGCAGCATTTCGTAGGAAAAAACCTTGGAATGCAGAGTTTGAGGTATGACGGTACGATGAACGTGCGTGCAAAAACTGCTGTTTTGAAAGAGTTTCAAAGAGACCCTAACACAAATATATTGTTGATCTCTATGGGAGCAGGTAACGCAGGACTTACTTTAACATCGGCAAACCACGTCATCTTGGCAGATCCTTTTTGGAATCCATTTGTGGAAGAGCAAGCAATGGGCAGAGCCCACAGAATTTCGCAGACCAAAGAAGTTCATGTTCACAGATTGTTGGTGCGTAGCTCTGTTGAAGACAGAATCGTGGAGTTGCAAAACAAGAAACAAGAATTGGTCGGCGCTGCCTTGGATAACAAAAAAATTACAGAAATTTCCAGGTTGGGAAGCAGAGAATTGGGGTTCTTGTTTGGTTTGAACCAGTTGAGCTAGCATTGATTTTTTTTTCACTCGTACATCGTCTACTTGCTGTATGCAAGCCTTGTCTAGTGCACGTATAACCTCGGAATTTCAAAGATTATAAACGGATGTAATATGCGCTGTTAAATCATCTCAAAAAGTAAGGGTTTTTCCGGGACCTTCTTTTGTTTTGTTCGCATCTTGTTTTTTTTTTTTTTTTCGTTTGTTTTTTTTGTTTTTTGTTTTTTTTGTTTTTTTTTGTTTTTTTTGCAGTGAGTAGTACTGATTTTTTTTCAGGAAGCTGATCGACACTTTTAATTATGTTTTCCCGTACCTGAAAAGTATATATGCGAGCATTAAAAATATTCAAACTTTATGATTTTAGATCTTAGTAGAGTGGCTTTGCAGTTTCAAGCTCTTGTTTGTTTCAAACAAAACTGAATGCATCTATGAGTATAAATAACATGCTAGGTTATTTCATTCGAACTCTATAACATCAAGAAGACCAAAAAAGAAAACCAAGTCTACACACATTCTTAACAATGGTTCAATTGTTCCAAAGAAAACTATTCCAAGTTCTACCAAACCCACCTTGTGAAACCACCTCCACTTTTTCCTCTGTCACCAATGCAGGCCATTTTATTTCATTAAGACCATTTGTCAACAAAGCTGGCCATGAGGACTTCCCATTTGAATGGTGTTTTGGTGGTATTTCTAAATATTCTCAAGCAAGCCAATTGGATGCAGACACCGCTCAAATTATTTTCACTATGGAATTAGACACAAACACAATCAGAAAAGTTGAAAACGTTGATAAAGACCCAGTCACCACCAAATGGGCCACTTGGCCTTCTGGGGACGTTGAAGAAACGGGGGAAGTTTTCCCATTTGGTAAAGACAAGGAAGGTGTTAAGTTCAGAGAATTGTGGCAACCAATTAACCCAGACACATACGAAACTGAACAAAAATTTAACATTTTGCCTAGATCTGCCGATGCATCTAAGTTTGCTTCAATTGCTCTGTACGTCAATAACTCTGAGTTCCATGGTTTGGTCACTATCGTTGGTAACTTTGTTCAAGGGTTTTTGCACAAAAAAGGAACCGAATCCATGAGTTTCATCAGAGCAGCTTTCAACGGTAGCAAATACGAATACTCTATCAAATTTGGTCCAAACGTTGATGTTTTTCCAACCAAATTCCACAATGGAGTCAAGGTTGGTGAAAAAGTTGGAGTTTTTGAAGTTATTGAAGCTTAAATTCAATTTGATATATACAGTCTTTGAAAGCTCATGTAATTTAAGCAGTCTTTGAGAGTTTCTTTCCATTTTTCTTGAACAAAATCTGTTTATAACCTTGGCTATAAAGAATGGGATCTGATCAGAAAAACTGAGAGAAGAATATATTTCAGCCTTACAAAATGGAAAAGCAAATGTTCAGGAACGGTTTCACGTGTTTCAGATTAGTCTTTTCACCCTTTTTCCGCGGAAATATGAAAACCAGATAACAAATACGTCTTATCAGTCATCCACGTAAAATATAAAAAAAAACCAAACTTTTACTTAAGAGACTAGGTTGGTATTATTACTCGTTCATCCAATGCTCAACATTTGAAAACACAAAAGCGAAAGCCAATACCAAACTCAACAAAAGAATCTGCGATGTGCGAGCCCGTGTTTTCAACAAGAGTTAGTATCAAATGGGAATCAGATCCTAAACCACATGAACCCACAAGCACCTGGGTCTTTACTGCCGGCAATGAAGAATTCGTGGACACGCGCATTAATTTGGCAAGCTCAACCCCAGATTGGCTTATCACCGGTTATGAAAAAGCTCTAGCAACTAAAGCAGGTTACGAAAGCACCATCATGTTTTGCCATGCTTTGGATAATCTCTGTAAACCAGGAGAGATGCCTGGAGCAGACGTCGGTCATTTCAAAAACATAGCGGGAAGTTCTGATAGATTAGAGGAAGGTGCGATGATGAACCCGGATATAGGAAAGAATATGGAGTACCAAGAAGTTTGGAGAACTCTTGACCCTATTCATTCTACAGTTTCAGATTTAAAGCCACTCGGTGTGTCCACAAAACATGTTGAAAATCAGGTTTGGAAGCTTGAAGATAGTAAAGGCGCATTCATTAAAATTGGAGAATTTTCTCAAGGTGTAGCAGTAAATGCAAAAAACGAGTACCAATGCATTAGATTATTTAAACAAGAGGTAGTCTACCAGTACGGGAACGAGTCTTATCGAATTTTTGCTCCCTTCATCACTGGACACTTGAAGCAATCCAATTGGGTCAAAACTTTTCAAGGATAAGCAGGCAGGAGGTGTGATCCTTTTGGTTTTTTTTTTTGTGTTTTTTTTTTGGTGATATATGAATACCTTTTTTAATAAAGTTATCCGTCTAATTGGCTCCAAGTTGTGTAAGCGTGTAGAGTATCATTATTTTTTTCCATCTATCCTTCAGTAATCAACTTTTATAAACAACGTAGAAAATATAAATTTTTCACCATTTTCAGTGTTGAACAACGGAATTTGCCTATATCCTTTTCTCAAATCATGCAACTTTATGCAGCAAGTTCCAAGTACAATAGAGTTTTTAGTTTTGACATTAAACAAAACAAAATTCAAGCCAGTATCATAGAGCTCAATTGAAATGTGAGTACCCCATATAGGAGATACACCGTTTTCTCTGATGTATTTCGTCTGGGCTTTGGTGTCTGATACGGCGTTCCCATTGTGAACTGTGATTGTTGTCTTGACTTTCATGTCCGAAATAAATTCGACTTCTGTAAGAATATCGAGCAGTGCATCAGGACTATCTTTTTTCAAAAAATTAGGCTTGTGTAGCCATTGAGCACTTATAACGTCTATTCCTACTTCCAAAGGTGAAAACTGCAAGGATTTGCGGTATTTGGCCATCTGCTTGATTTTTACAGGTGGTAGCATATAATCTGGTTTCAACACATATCCGGAGCTCCAATCAGAAGAACTAGTTATAGGTGAAAGAAACATTGCATTATTAAGTTGCTGGCCAAGATCGTTTGTTTGCCAATTAGTTGCTACCATTTGCACTCCTAACCTCCAAAAATCAATCGGATTAAAATTGGTTGACTTGTACCTCAATGCGTGCGGATAAACACGCATTAAAAACTTTCTATTGTGCTTATCAATAGCATATTCTTGGTATCTGTTTCTGGTTAACTCTTGAAACCTCTTTTCGTTGAAAGAAAAGGAATGTGCCGGAGTTTTGGACTCAATTAAAGAAAAGTTTTTGAACACAATGCCCTGAATATTAGAAAGCTCCAACAGCGTAGGCAGTATCGCAACTTTGTTTTTCTTTCCAAGGTGAAACGGATTTTTGAGGTTTCTGCTTTTTTGTTCAAGCAGATCCTCGTCATCTGAGCTCTCCAAAGAAGTAGTGGACGATGGCAATCCTTCAGAGCCATACATCTTGCCGCGCTTCGTAAATTTAAGCACAATTTTATTTTTCAAACTATTTGGACTAGGTAGCTCATTTTCAAACTTTGGTGCTAACAAATCGCCAAGATACTCTTTGATTAAATAAATCATGATTATTTGGTTTGCGTCTTTACAGTGCACCTCAAAGGATAACAACAACGGATAAGGCGACGTTATAAAGGCATACTTTCGCACCACCTCCATGACACTTTTCAAAGATATAGAACCGGTCAAGATTCCGTGGCACACAACAGGACCATTTTCCCCATCCCAAACATCAACCTCGATGCATCGACATCCCTTCTGTAAAGCCTCTATGTAGCTCTCCACCGTGGAGCTATCTCCCACCTGGTTTCCACGAAGATAAGTGTTGTGAGAAGAAGAAATAAAGTAATAATTTAATGGTTTATTGTAGTACGATGAGCAATCAACCGCAAATAAATACGGTTGCTCAGCCAGGAACTTCAAAAACCCTTCGGTTGTGATTACCCCCAGTTTTTCATGTTTGTACTTCTCAAAAACCATTTCTAAATCATTTGCAGGCAACACTTCATTTTGAATATCTTTGAGAAATTTTTCAAAATCATCAAAATCAAGATATTTTTCACCTTTGGATATACCTTGCATGATGCGAGAAACCTCAGGACGATTTTTTAGAAGCTTAACAAAATATTGAAACTCTGAATGACTTAACAAACCGTCATCGTTCAAATCCGCGCGTTTGTACAAATTGTGAAGATATGAATCAGAACAGAAAATGTTAAACTTTGAACATATTGTGGCCACATTTTCAAAATCCAAATTATGAGTTTTCTCCTGCGTGAGCTTATTAAACTTTGTACTGACTGCCGCTTTATTTGAGTTCCAGTGAAAACTAGAAAACTCTTCAGAGCTTGGAAAGGCCATTTTTTGAAACATGTCGTGCCTCTGCTTTACCTTGTAATACAGTGTAACATAAAATGATTGGAAGTCTTCGGCATTCGCAGCATAAACATGCAACGCTTTTAGCTTGTTTGGAGGAACCTGGTATATGACTGTTATCCAAAACTTTCCTTTTTCTGAAGAAACACCTAACTGTTCCCGGTAATTATTTGCTGTCTCCAAAATTCTGATATCTTTGATTGTGTCAATGTCAATGTACTTGTCTTTCCAGTGCAAAAGTTGGTCATTTATAAGAGTAAACTTGTAGTTCACGGATTTTTTTCTGGTCACCCTAACCAAGTAAGCTCCGTGTTCTAGTGCGTTTTCCTTGTACTCAAATGTTGTCGTGTCGTTTTTTTTGCTACACGCCATGTACGCTTTATCTTGAAACAGATGCTGCGCTGGCATCGTACCAAAATTATAAGAGTGAGTCAGACATCCAGAAGAAGACGTTCTTAAGGGTTGCATGCTTGACGTATTGCCAGAAGTGCTCAAACTTTTAGAGCGCAACACCGCTATATTTTCAGTATCTTTCTTTGCAGCAGGTGGTGCAGTCTTATTGAAGTCGTCTGTAAATGAAAATGAAGAGTTCTTTCTGGAAAAAACTCCACTTTTTCTTCGTATTACCTGAAAAATGTTTGGTGTAAAAAAAGACCTCTTTTCAGACGATGTGCTGCTTCGGGTCTCAAGGCTACAAACAGAATCATTGCTGCGTTGAGAAGCTAAAAACTCTTCACCATCGTTGTCCGCTGAAAGGCTGTGCCTCCTTGAAGTTTGGTCCCTGTTCATTTTGTTTGTGTGTATCGAAAATTATAAAAGTTGTTGCCGATGGTGTAAAGTTAATGCCAAAAAGGTTTTTCTCTCTTATTAAAATATACAGTACTGTGATTGCAGAGTTGTTTCTTTTCAACAGCTCTCTATTTTCCCGCCAAGCCAAATTTCGAAGACAACAAAAAAAAAAAAATGATTCACCGAGCAAGAAAAAAAAGCAAAGCGTATCAAACTTTAATTGGCGACGCGTCAGCTGAAACATGCCTACATGTAATTTTCTGAGAGTGTTAGCCTGTTTTTTTTGTATAACTATATACCTTTGTAAAGTTTGAGAGGACGCAAAGTGTGATTGGTCAAAGGAGGCAGTTGATGTTCGGGCTTTAAAAGCCTTTCAATGATTTGATCAAAAGAATATTCAGAGTTGTTCAGACCAACACTAGTCGGGCTTTGCACCGCAAATAACCCAGCCAACCCTGAATCAAATGGAACGTTTATTTTTGTATCCTGTTTTGAAAAATGAAGAAGCGCGTCCTTGAACTTTAGTGTTTTGAAAATACTAACACTAGGCCTAGTGCTGGCAAATGTTGCTGTGGATGGAGAGAGCAAAAAATTCTCGCCGAGTAAGGTTCGGTCTTCTTCACTAATTCTCAAAGTAGAAGTGCTGGCCTGTTTCATCAAGCTTTTGTCAACCTCTTTCATTTTCTCAACATGAGCTCTATAGGCTTCTTCTGATGTTTCACCATCTTCTTTAATTGCCTCATTGTTTGTGTCGGCTTGTAGTTGGCTCTCAATGTCAGTTAATTGCTCTTCAAAATCTGAAAAGTCATTTTTTGTTGGCGAAATGAGATCATCAGAGTCATTTATGACCACTGGCCTTATATTCAACCTTTGGTGTATCAGTGCGCCTGCACTTTGTCTTCCAAATTCTTTACTCAGTGTCTTCCACTCTTCAATGTTTTCCAGAGTGCTCAATCTGTTGAACTTGGTGAGCAAGTTGTCCGCCTCAGTGTTACTTAGTTTCGAAGACTGTACGTCTGACAGCAAACTTCGTCTTAATCTTCGCGAATTCCGCAATTTTCTTCCATTTGTGAATCCTCCGTTTTGTGTAATGACACCTGATTTTGAAAGGTTCTCGATGGCGTTTTCAATTTTTTTGGTCCCATTCATCAAACTCCTTACAGAATGAACATTGTGCTTTGAGGGAGAGTTATCTTTGAGCAAAAGGTTTTTGGTAAACCCGTTTGGTTTTTGGAAACAGTCTGCAAAGTCAACTGGAATATCTTTTTTAAGTGTGTGCCACTTAAAGCTCAAATCATTCTTCTTGTAGGTCACCCTTTTGGTTAACTCATGTGAGAAATTCTTATTCATTATCAAGTCAGCAAACTTAAAATATTTCTCCACCATTTGAGCATGGTTTGTTATAACCGTCTTGTAGTAAATTACTATTTTGGGATGTTTTTCAAAAGAAAAGTTTTTGACAGCCACTAAAACACTCGGCAGCGCCACACTAACTATTCGATCTAGACCGGCAAAATGGAAATCAAAAACCTGGCACCATCTTTCAAAAAATAGTTTGTTCTTTAAACACTTCAGTTCCGCTTCTAAAAGCTCGTAAGTTCCAACAAGCTCGGTATACTTTATCTTTATCAAATCTATAAGTTCCATCAGATAGTCTGCGGACTTGTGGGTAGCAGTGAACTCTTCAATTTTGAGTGCTAGTATTTCTGTCAAACTTGTGGTCAATGGGTCAAATGTGTTTAACAACGTTTTGTAGTGTTCATATATCAAAGAGTCTTGAGCATTGACAAACACAAGTCCAGGTTTGATAGAAGAACCGGTAGAGCCGTTTGAACCGGAATTTTTTGTGTCTGAGCCACCGCTCATTGTTCTCTTGTATTTTTTCGAAAAACAAACACTGGAGTTTAAAGTTCGTATTAGTTCTTCAAGACTCGGAAGGTTGTTAGACATTGTGAAATTGGTATCATTCAAATCGTTTAAACTTTCAAACATGTGCATTATTTCGTCGTTAATCGATTCCATGTAATCGTAGTATATCTCATTAAATTCCGAGCTGGCATTGAAATGAACTTTCAAAAAAGAACACAAGTTGTAAAGATCAGCATAGTTCTCGCTGCATTTCTCGATTGAGTAAAAAAAATCACCATCAGTGGAAATCTCGTTTTTGACGTGTAGTTGCTCAACTTTATCCAATATTTCAAGTATTATCTCCTCAATTGAGCTCAAACTTTGAAAATATGCATGGAATTGTGTTTTCCCCTGATTCAACCATTTACAATAAGCATTCATGCTAAGCTGGCTTTTCTGAGAAAGTATCACTTCAAAAAATTGGTGATCATTCTCTAGCATATCTTGTAGAAAATTTACTATTTCTTGGTAATGTATCTGGAGAGATGTGGGCGAGTCGTTTTCAGGGTTACGATCTTTTATCAAATCAACACTCTCTTTTAAAGTTGTGTGCAATTTTTGTATAGACAAAGACAGATTCAGCAGTTTTGGTGGTCGGAAGTCTTGTGCCTGCAACTTTGGTGATGATAATTTTGTAGAAGAAGCTCTGTTCGAAGCGTAGTCGGTGTATCCGGACACGGAATGCGTTTCAGCTAGAATATTCTTCACTTTGATCGCTCTGTGGTAGCCATTCCCATGTTGCGCAGTCATTGGATTTTCTGTTTTTATGTGTTTCTCGGTTTTTTGTCAAAGATAGAGTTCTATATGTGTGTTTTGCTTGAGATGCTTGTTTACTGTTTTACAAAATGGCTTGACGCGAAGCTGCTTTGTCTGCAATCGGCAAAAAACAATGTTTTTATGCTAGCTAATCACCACGCGCGTATTTTCATGCAAGACAATACTCACCATAGATCAGATTTCATGGTCCAGCGTCCGCACAACATGAAACAAATTTGTTACCAAAACCAACACATAAGTTATTTTGATCAACATACCCCATAAAAATTTTTTCAAAAATATGTACAAAAACTTTCTTTATATAAGAAAAACATTAAAAAAAAGTAAATAAAGCTTTATTATGACTGAGCCAAATCCCAAGCTTTGCTGTATTGTAGTCTGACTTGAGCTTTTCCGTTTTGAAAATCAACAAATTCATATAAATGCAATAAATTAGCTAAAAAGATCACTATGGATGTAACTTTGATGATTTCACATCGTTGTCAATGTCCTCTATTATATGCTCTAAGACTTCTTGGTTGATTTTTTTCTCTGCTTCATCTTTTGATGGTTCTTCGTTTTGTAATTTGTTTTCTTTAGATTTCTCTTGGTCGTCGCTTGCGTTTTGTGGTTGGTAGCTCTTTTCTGGGGCACGTACAGGCTGTTTTTCTGCCTTTTTAGGTTCATTCAAAAGTTTGTACAAGGCACTTTCGCGATTGTTATATAGCTCTTTAAATTTGCCCATTTCTTTGACAGCACCGTCATGACCCAAAACAATAATGTTTTCAGATCTTCTGATTGTACTTAACCTATGGGCGATAGAGATAATGGTGCACTGTTTGGATCTCATAAGCTTACCCAAAGTGTAGTTAATAGCACCCTCACTTTCAACATCCAATGCAGATGTTGCTTCATCCAAAATCAAAATTTTTGGGTTCTTCAGTAGAGCTCTGGCAATAGATATTCTCTGCTTTTGACCACCACTTAACAAAGCTCCTCTTGGACCAATTTGCGTCTCAAAACCGTGTGGAAACTTTGAGATGAAATCATAACAGAAAGCTCTCTTTGCCACCGCTCTGATTTCATCCATGGTTGGTTCATAATCCAACCCATACGATATATTTTCCCTGATGGATCCAGACATAAGCACTGGTTCTTGTTGCACAACCCCCAAAGATCTTCTAATGGATTTGGCAGATATCTTAGACAAATCTTGATCATCGATCAGAATTCTACCTTCTGACGGCTTATAATATTTCAACAATAAAGAAGTAATGGTGGACTTCCCTCTTCCACTTGGACCAACAATACAAGCATTAGAACCCGGTTCTATTTCAAAGTTTAACTTGTTAAAAATTTGATTGCTCGGTCTCGTTGGATACGCAAAAGACAAATTTTCTACTTTGACCCTACATGCGGCATTATCTCCCTTTGAAACAAAAGCTTGGCCCTTTGTTGAATGAATCAAAGGTTTTCTATCTGTTAATTCAAACAATCTGGAGGCTGCACCGGCACCCTTCATCAATTCCGAGTAGAAATTGGTCAAGCCGTAAACAGCATTCCCAGTAAATTCGGTGTAAATCATAAAAGCAGTCAAGTCACCAATTGACATAGTACCTTGTAAAGCCAAGTGAGAACCATATGCTAACACAATCAGGAAACTCATGTCAGATAGCAAATTTGTGGATGAGAAAAAAGTTGCATTAGCCAAAGCTTCTTGCTTACCGACGTTAAACAACTGTCTAATCGATTTGTTGTATTTGTTCAATTCTTTGTTTTCCGCAACAAAAGACTGAACGGTTTTTACTGAAGACAATTGCTCTTCTGCAACTCTTGTCAGATTCCCTGTTGCCACTTGTAAACTTTTGGAGAGAACTCTGATTTTCTTACCATAGATGGTAGCACCAATCATCAATAATGGTGCAAAAATAAACACGGCTGCAGATAAAGAAGTGGATATGGAAAACATCATCCCCACACCAATACCACCACAAAGAATGGCTTTACATCCATCACTGATGTTTTGTGTTATCGATCTCGAAACCACATAGGCATCTGATCCCAATCTTGAGATCAAATCACCAACTTTGTTTCTGTCGAAAAACTCCGCATCCTGGTGAAGTGTGACTTTCATCACTCTTGCTCTTAATCTACTGACTAATTTCTCACCCAAAACTCTCAAAAGTACAATTCTTCCAAAAGAACAAATTTGGCCGATTAGTAAAGAAAATGCAAAAAGCCATAGGAAATTTGGCAAAGTGATCATGTCATAAATCTGAATGTCGCGGATGTCCGTTGTTTTCGATATGTTGTCTTTCAACACATCAAGAACAATACCAATTACTTTCGGTATACACATCCCAATGCAACAAGACACGACCAAAAGAGTCAAGGCCAGAGACAACAATTTCCAGTCGTATTTTGCCAATTTGAACAACCGCAAAAGCTCCTTGTGCCCTGCCTGTGACTCTTCTTCGGCACCCTCATTTTTAGAATCAGACTCTGAGTTAGATTTTGAGTCTTTGGTTGTAGTTTTTTTGTTTGAAGCAGCTTTCAAGTTCTGTTTTTGATCCCCGTTATGTTTAGACAAATCTTGTAGAAGAGAAATGCTCGAATTATGAAACTGCTTTTTAGCAATTCTTATATTACAGGAAAAAGAGTCTCCATTGATCAATCGTAGCAGTTTTGGCTGAGTACCATTGCAAGTTTTGTGAAAAGCATTTGTGTTGTTGATATGTAAATTTCTGCTATGAAATAGAGATTGCCCTGTAGAGCTTCTCCAAGAGCGTCTATTTACCAGCAGCATTGATGCTTGTTTTGCGTTGAAAACGTTTTTGGTGAAGAGTAAGGAAGGCTGGAATACCAACCTACTGTGGGTACGCAAAGTCAGCATTTTTAGTTCGTATAGGGTTCAACGGGACTGTATGGAAAGCTTTCCCTGGTCGGTTTATTCAATTGGATTGTGTTTTTGCAATGTCCTGTTTGCTTAGGGTAGTCTTTTACCTTTTACATAAAGTGCTTACTAACACAGAATTAAATATAATTCCAGCCTGTTATAAGGTAAGTCATAGATTTAGCTTGATGTTCAAATAGCTTGGTGAATAAAAAGTTTAAACATACTTCTTGCGTTTTAGACGATCGATATAATGAATAAATAACCGAATCCATCACTCTACGCAGCTTAGCCGAGTATTTCAACTGCGACAAATTTAGAAACCTGCTCATTTAATTGATGCATTTTATTTTTTTTTTTTTTTTTTTTTTCCACCATTTTTCCAATCTTGCACGTTCCACTCTCTTAGGCCGATAACGTTTGTCCAAATTTTTGACCGTGTTCGGCTTGATAAAAAAACTGAAAACATGCATTTACCCTGACTGATCAGTTTGAGGACTGTCCCCCGTGATCAATCTGACTTGGGCATTCAATAATTGGAACATAACCTTTGTCAAAGATTCAACTTAACTGTCTGACCAACAGTTGAAACCTAACCGTGATTTAAAGTCGAAACAAAATGTTCAGAGATCCGGCAATGTTTTCTTACTCACTGGAGATTCTTCCCTTGAGAAGACGATATGTGCAACACAGCAAGTGTTATCTAACCTCGTGCTTACTTTAAAGGTGATATATATTGAAAGCTCTAAATCGCGTACAAAAACAAAAAAAATTTAGAATAATTATATACACTAAAAAACATTTAAGGTGCACACAGATTTGTAAGTCATATCTTACTTTTTGCTCGCTAGGCAACAAAAAAATAGATGCGAGTTGATCGTGAAGGTGGTCGAGAATATTGATAAGAAAACGACATGTTTCTTGCTTTTAAAAACAAAGTGTTATCCCAAGACCATGGAATGCTCGTTTTTGATATGTCATAATGGAAAAAAAAATCATAAGCAGTTTGCAAACTGATGGAAATTGAGTGTTTCTCACCTTTCCCTGTACAGTTCACTCATCCTAAGGTTTTAGTACAGTATTTCAATCTTTTTTCAAAGGAACAGGGTCAGCTTGAACACCGTTGGTAAATTTCAAAACTTTGACATCAGTTTGCGATCTTTCCAAAACATGAGCCGTTTTGAATTCCTGTTTCAAAGCATTTCTCAAAGTGGAGGCAGCAACAGATGCATAAGTATTGTAAGTAAAACCGGCTTTTCTCCAAACAGCAGACATATCTATTCTTTCGGTATTGGTTGTTTTGTGTTATCAGTTGTGGGTTTGTTTCCTTTTCTTGTTGTGGTGACAAGATCACCTGGTAGCGTACAACAAGTATAATACAAAGAACACTACTCTTTAAAAGATTGTGAACATCACAAAAGGAAGTTCAACAGCAAAAAAATTAAGAAAAAAAAAAAAAAAAAAAAAAAAAAAA
>ERZ794936.357-NODE-357-length-23812-cov-33.200067_pt1 | contig 23812 bp, 15 predicted proteins | sample MGYA00511083_ERZ794936 | MGnify/ENA primary metagenome ERZ794936 (study PRJEB30137, sample SAMN04331409) | food metagenome | isolation source: Y2 must sample point D1 replicate A | place: Australia: South Australia | collected 2014 ... | reverse complement strand
TTTTTGGTTATTTGTGAATTTAATCATCAATTGGGAAAGTTATACACAACATTAAATTAACACACAACACCAAGTTAACACACAACACCAAGTTAACACACAACACCAAGTTAACACACAACACCAAGTTAACACAACACCAAGTTAACACAACACCAAGTTAACACAACATCAAGTCAACACACAAGGTCGTTAAAGTAATAAATAAAGAGTGTTGTCAATATCTCTATAAAAGCAAGAAACTAAGAACCCAGTTTCTTTTCATTTTAAACACTTGAAAATAATGGAAAACAACGGCAATCATCCGGCCTACAACAACAACAGTATCCTTACACATGCCAACCAAATAAATACTAATAATAATACTAATAATACCAATAATAATACCAATAATAATACCAATAATATTCACAATTACAGCAGTGCAGGCAGTAGCGATGTCCGTGGTTCTCACAATGAGTTTAGTGGTAACGATTCTGTTGGAGTGCCCATGCTAGAAGAGTACAGAATGAATACGCTAAGTGTTGGTAGTGGGAGTATGCAAAATGGCGATGATCAAAGGCCTGAATCTCCTGTTCCTCTTATAGCTTCTCATCCCGAGTTGAGGGAAAGTTTTAGAAGAATGTGTGGATATTTCAATATCTTAGATAGAGTTTTTCATCCAAAAAGACAGTACTCTTTGATGGCCAATAATAATAATAATAATACTAATAATAATAATAATAATAATAATGGAAATAATGGGAATAACAGCAGTTCGGCTAATATATCGAATGCTGACCGCGATGTTGATGATAATACTACTACTACTACTACTACTACTACTATTAATGATAATAATCCCTATACTAATAATGACCACAGTAATAGTCTGGAAGAACCAATAGGACAAGGGAACGATGGGGTTTTCAGTAATTTGACAGCAAAACCAGAGAGTTTGCAAGAAAGAAGGGAAAGAACAAGAAGGTTGGAAATGCTGGCAGGAATGAATGAAGGATATGAAGATTACTTATTCAGATACTACAACAATTCAGAAGCCAATGATAGTAATAATACTACTAACAATAATACCAACAATAATAATAATACCAATAATAATACCAATAATAATACCAATACCAATACCAATACTAATACCAACACTAACAACAGAAACACAAATGCAAGACAAAGACCAAATTATGAGGACATGTACGCAGGAGAATTTGAAAGACAAGATAAACCACCAACATACGAAGAAGCTTCTTCAGATACAGTTCCTCCGTATTGGGATCTTTCACCAGAAAGCGCATTGTATTATGACGAAATCTGTATTGATGGATTGCCTGCAGGAAATCTCATCAATTTCTTATGGAATTGTGCTATTAGTTCGAGTTTCAAATTTTTTGGATTTTTGATTACTTATATTCTTCACACTTCTCATGCTGCCAAAGAAGGTTCATGTTGTGGATTAGGAATTACTTTTCTTTTGTTTGCATATTCAATCATTCCAAATAATGTTTCACATAAAGTTGGAAAGGGTAAAGATATACAAAAAATACACTTAAGCAATCCAGATCAACATACAGGGGATTTTTTGAATACAAAATTACCAGAGTTTACAACGAAAACTGAAGATATTGCAAAAGCAACAATGACAGCGGCTTTGAACAGTGGTGATGAAAAAAACTTATCAAAATCTTCATCTTCATCTTCATCTTTTCTTTCCGATAATAATAATGCCTACGACACTTTGGACACATTTCATTCTACACTTTCGCACGGATACGAAGAAACCAACAATGAAAGAAACAAATATATGAACATTTTAGCAATTGTTTTGTTTATTATTGGTACAGGAATGATTTTCCATAGTATTTACTCTTATTGCAGAATCAAACGTATTGAAAAATCAATAATGAGACAAGAAGAATCCATTCAAGAATTACAACAACAACAACAAGCTGAAGCACACACGGAACAACTACGCCAACTGGAAAGTAGAGCACAACAACGCGCAAATTCAAGCTCTCATGGGCTACTAAACAACAACACACAAAATACCGATGCATCTGATACTGTAACTGTTTCCGATATTAATGAGCTGGAAAATGCAGTCATGAACGACAGCGGTGCCGTTTCAATTGGTGCTCAATCAAACAGGGCAAACTCTGCAGCTTCTCTTTCAACGCTCACACTCCCATTCAACGAAACAAGAGTGCCCTTTGATGACTTGAGCAATATAGACCACGCAGACATCCAGAGCGACACCTCGGACTCTCCAAGTCTAAGATCTTTATGAACTTGGCTTGATCAGCCCATACCTCGCAAGCTTCCAATAGCTTTAACCAATAAAAAAAATAAAAAAAAAAAGAATATATATATATATTTAAGAATTACGAATATATTCCAGCCGAATACACAAACAAAAGTTAATACAGTTAATAAAATTTATGCACACCTATATACATGTCAATTCAGTTATTTGAGACATCTACATAACATACATTCAGTCATTTGGGGCATCTACATGACATACATTGAGAACTTCCTAAAAGAGGTATCAATGCATATCTCAAGCAAACTGATTTGACCTTCTTCATTTTCTCCTCTTCTTTTTCTTCTCGTTCCAATATCTCCTAAATGTGGGAAACCATCTTGCGGATCGCTGACCTCCGCATTTGTAATCAAACTTCAAGTACATAGTATAATTCGTGTCAGGTGATATATATTTGTCCAATGCAGTGTTTGGTTGTGTTTTTTTTTTTTTTTTTCTTTTTCCGGTTTTGTTTTGCTGTTACTTTCTTCACCACAGTTTTTTTCAGTCATCGTTATTCTCAGGGCTTTTTACTCACGGAGTTCTGGAAACTGGAGAAAAAATGACAAAAGTTTGACTACCTTGAAGTTTACAAAACTATCAAGGCTTCTAAGAGATGGGGCAACTTTAGTTTTTTATCTCAAAAATTTTCGAACTAGTCCTGATTGTGTAGATCTTGTTAACTTCATCTTGTGCAGATCTCGCTGCGCCAGGAACATTCTTCACAGGCTCGAAGCTATTACAACCAAACCTTTATTAAAAAAGAAGTGCGATTCGGCCCTTATCAAATTGAGCATACATCTGCCCAAGTGCCACCACCAAGACAAGAACCAAAGAAGCAAAAACAAGAAAGTACAAAGAAGAATGGTTGACAATGCAATGCACTCTCTTATAAACAAGAGCGCACAGCTTCAGAACAATGAGTCGCTAGTGAAGCTCGTAGGACTGCCCAGAAACATAGATAGCAACGTCCAGGCTCCGATAAATTTAACTGATCATCCAGACCTTGACCTTATACACGGAACTCACAAGCCAGTCGCGGTCCCACAGCCGCACCTGCCATCTTCATCGTCTGCTCCGCCACCCAATCCGAACTCATCAGGAACAGATGGATTTCCTCATTTAAACAAGCAAAGTTGGGAATACATTGTGCGATCGGGTTTGGCAGGAGGTGTGGCTGGTTGCTGTGCGAAAACGTTGATTGCTCCGTTGGACAGAATCAAGATTTTGTTTCAAACGGGGAATCCGCATTATTTACAATTTAGAGGATCTATGAAAGGTTTGCTGAATGCTATGCATCATATAAGCAGGATTGATGGGATCAGAGGGTTTTATCAAGGCCATTCAGCAACATTGCTACGGATCTTCCCCTATGCAGCAATCAAATTCATCACTTATGAACAATTCAGAAATGTTTTCATTCCAACACCGCAACACGAAACCCATTTTAGAAGATTATTGAGTGGGTCTTGTGCGGGCCTGTGTTCTGTTTTTGTCACGTATCCATTAGACTTGATCAGAGTCAGAATGGCATACATCACCCACAAAAAAGAAGCAAAATTAATGAAAGTGATAAAACATATTTACACAGAGAACAATTTTAAAGGACTGAAAAATTTTTATCACGGTTTTATGCCCACCATGTACGGAATGGTTCCATATGCAGGAGTGGCATTTTTAACGCATGATCTTTTCCATGACATTTTCAAGTCGAAATTGTTGAGAAAATTTGCTGTTGCCGCTCCAAAACCATCAGACCCTGCTGATCATCACCATCATCGCCAAAGAAAAGTTATGTTGTGTACTTGGGCAGAGTTGATCAGTGGTGGGCTGGCAGGAATGCTGTCTCAAACAGCAGCATATCCGTTTGAAATCATAAGAAGAAGATTACAGGTTACCCAAGATTTTCAATTAAACAGTTGGTCTATGGCCAAACAAATTTTCAAAGAAAAAGGTTGGAGAGGTTTTTACGTAGGTTTGAGTATAGGGTACATCAAAGTGACTCCAATGGTGGCTTGTAGTTTTTACATTTATGAGAATATGAAATATCTATTACATATTTGATTGAGTTTAAATGCAACCCTTTTTCCAATGAAATTATAATAATTTACACAATTGTTGGTGGATATCACAAACAAATATATTCTTTATATAATATTACAAATTAATGATCTAATGTGCATCCAAAAAATTAACCATCCTCATCGTGTTTATCTAAACTCAGAATAGAATTTTTCCTCTGCAAATCTTTTTGCAATCAAATCCAACACATCCTTTGAGTAGACGTCCAACAAACTTTGGTTTCCGTTCAAAACTTTTTCCTCATGGGTTTTTTGTTCCTCTCTAGTCATGATGACTACGTTTTGCAAAGAAAGTGGTTTGCTTGGGTCCCATTTGCTCAATGTTAATCTTGTACTGAACCCACTAATCGGAGATTTGCCTCTAAACACTTCTTCTAAAATGTATGGAACGTCTTGTGTCGAAATAGGAACTCTTTGGTCCGGCATCCCAATTCTGGTCATTTGCCCCGCAAGAGACTGGTGCATGCTGTCGTGCACTTTGTATCTGTTCTTGCCCACAATAGGCTCCATTGGATACCCTGCAATTTTTGTCAGCAACCAACTCACAATAGTCAACCCAAAAACCCCTGGCATAGTCCCCAACACAGGCAAAATTCTGACTCTGAAATCTTGCAAACTGCTCAACTCTCCAACTTTTCCCTTCAAAAACTCTTCTTCTGGCAAAGGCAACAATTGTGCCTTGTTAGGATCAGGTTTTTCTGAACTAAACACAACTGGGATGCCCTCTGTAATGCCCCTCTTTTTCAATCTTCTTCTGCAAGCTCTTGCCAATGAATCCTCTTCAGTGGTGCTGATATCCCCGATATTAATTCTGCTTGGATCAGACTTAATAGCAGCACCCATAGAAGAAATCATATTAATATTGTTTTTGTATAGGTATTCCAAAAGATCAACCTTTGTGTCTATGTTATCAATGCAGTCAACAACCCAATCAGGTTTACGGTTTCCTTCAGAAAAAGTTAAAAGTCTTTCAGTGTGTTCCAAAGTCCATAGTTCATTAACGACTTCGATGTCACACCAAGGAGCAATCTTGCTCATATGGTTTTTCAAAACCTCAACTTTTGGTAAACCAACATCCTCCAAAGTAGCACACGAGTGTCTGTTAAGGGAAGACAAAGAGACTTGGTCGAAATCAATCACTCTGATGTGATGGCATCCTGATCTAACAAGCATGGTCACAACCCAAGAACCAACACCACCACAACCAACAACGGTAATGTATTGTTTTTTCAAATTTTCCATACCTTGTTCGCCCAAAAATGCATAGTTTCTTGCTAGTTGTTCTCTAAACAAGCTATCGTCGTACTTTTTGTTTGCAATTTTTTTACTCGAAAATGAATCCTTTTTGGTATAGTGAGTGTTGTTGTTTCCAGATTTGTACAGTTTGTACCCTTTTTCAATACATTTGGTAGCAGCGACAGCTAAAATTGCGGTACCGGCAATCAATCTCCATTTGTTGTTTTGATCTGTACTCATGGCAATTATTTAAAAGCTAAAAAAAGGTAACCTTTGATGGTGGCTTTACTTTTCTCGTATTGGGCTGGACTTGAATTTCATGTCGTGTGTGAAAAGCTCATCGCAAAACAACAAATTTTTTACTTCAGCAGCTTGTGATCCGTTTTAACTCTTTGGTTTTTTTTTGTTTTTTTTTTTTCTGCGCGCTACTTACACGGCGTATTTTTGAAAAAGAAAAGTTTTGAGTAAATTGAACTTACTGAAAAATAACTTCAAAACGAGAAAAGCATTATTGTTATAAAACTATACGTTTACAAATCTCTAAATCAATCAAACATCTTCAAACTCAAAATCATCTTCCTCATCCTCGGCTGGAGCGGCATCTTTTGTTTCTTTCGTTTCAGTGTCCGCAACGCTCACATCTGTGTTAGTTTCCTTCAAAGTGCTGTCTTCTGACAGCTGTTTCCGTGTTTCGGCATCGCTTGTGCTGCTCCCACCAACATCAGAAGGCGAAGGTTCGTTCTTACCTTGCAAAGCAGATGGTCCAGCAACTGGTTCCTTCTGTTTTTCCTTTTCTTTTCCGGCCTGCTCACCCTCCAAGTCGTCCACGTCGTCAAAGTATTCATCTTCATCTAGTTCATCTTCATCGTAATTGTAGTTATCCACGTCTTCAAACTCGTCGTCTCCACCTTCGTCGGAATCGTTTTTCTTGGCCAAATTAGCATAATACTCGGATAAAACTTTGTCTTGTTCCTTCTCTTGCATGTGTTCTTTGTACTTGTTGTAGTCACTGTAGTTTTTCTTGTAGTAGCCGTTGCCATTGCTTCCAGCGTTTCCATCACTGTTGGCAACCCCAGTGTTGTTCATTCCGTTCATATTTGAGTCAAAGTAGTCCTCGTCATCTTCGTCCAGTCTACCCAAAGACTTCCCAATAGTAGACTCTTCGTGCCATGTAGGCAACGCATTTTGTCTTCTCTTTTCCTCGGTCTTTCTTTCTTGAGCGTCTTTTTGAGCTTGCTCATCACTGGCAGTAGTAATGTTAACGTGCAATGTGGCTTGAGATTTCGCACCAGCATGTCTACTGTTGATGTTGTTCAACACCCCGTTGACACTGGCAGAAACAACGTTGGTTGCAGACTGAGCAGCCAATACCGCTTGTGCCGATTGTGACAATGTGGCTTCTCTTAAACGAGCTTTTACGAAATCTTGTCTTCTCTTTTGTTTGGCGTTCACAGTGTAGTAAGCCAATGAATTGTTTTGAGGTGGAATCAATCTTGTCAAAGCTAGTTCAAAAGTGTTTTCTTCGATTTTCGAATCATCAATTTTTTTCAGATAATTGATAATAGGCTCCACTTGGGTCATTAATCTAGATAATTTGGCCTGTTTTTCCTTTGCTTTTTTGCTGGAGTCATCTTCAACCAAAGGAACCTCGCACAAACTACAAATAAACTGTGTTCTGTCGTAGTTTAGCAAAGCCACGGCATCTATCTGTGAGTATTTCGTGTTGCAAACAGGACACAAATACCCTTGAGGTCTGGAATTCCTTTGTAAATCCTCCTTTAAAACCGTAACCAACTGGTGAATTTTCCACTTAATTGCATCAATAGCCTCTGGGTATTTGATAAAATAATAGTATCTTCTCACACCTCTGGTACCAGGCTGGAACTCGGGTTGCGAGTGCGAAGACAACAATCTATCTTCAATCAACTTTGTACACAAAGCCCTAACGTCTGGTCTTTTGATACCCAAAAGGTGCGCCAAATCCTCCTCTGCTAACACACTGTGAAACAAAATACAGTCAACCATAAGAATGTATTGAGTGGGATAGAATCCACGAACAACAAATCTCAACAAGTTCTTCACCAAGTCTTCGACCCGCTTGTCGGTGTTCATACTATTCATCTTGCCGGAATTTTCAAATAGAGATTTTTGTGCCCTTTCTTGTCCTTCTTAGTCTGGAAGGTTGACGTATTGTTGCTCTTTGCTTGTTTCATAAATGACCATCTTACTAATACGGTCTCCAGGAATGGCAAACACTGAAGAAGGAGGATCGGAAACATGAAATACAAAGTTCCTTTCAGAATCACTTTTTTTTTTTTTTGATTTTTTTTTGGAGGGGGGAGGGGGACCAAAGCTTACCATAAGTATGTTCACGTGACATTAATGGTTAGGTCAAACGAAGTTGCCCTTATGCCAGCATGAAGTGACTGATAAAGCTACTTGTCAAAAATATCATGGAGTTTTCACTACATAAAATCGTGAATTTACAATTAGCAAGTGTTGTAGCTCCAAAAAAATTAAAAAAAAAAAGCATAAACAACAGCTCAACTTTTTGTAGCTTTAATACAATGTTTATTTTTTTGGAGTCTCTTATTTTGGGGTTTTCTTACAAGCTTTCCTTTTTTTTAAAAAATGGCAAGGTCTCTTGATTTGAGGTGCAAAATTCTTGAACAAAATGTAAACAATAAGATCAAGTTTTGGAATTGTCTTTAACAGTTGAGTGCAAGCTTGCAACACAATCGCAGCTTGCATCTATATTAGTCAATGTTTAATTAAAATTATATATACCTATTAATACTTTGCTGCACAACATCAGCACACAAGGTAAATGTGACATAATAGTCAAAAGCTCAATGGTTTTCCTCTGAAATTTGCTTGTATGTGAATTCCATCAAGTTGGCCTTGTGAGTCCAATCTCTAATTCTTTTCCCATAGATGTACAACGGAATTGTGCACAACCCCAAAGCTAATTCAACACACCCATAAACAATAAAAGTTGTTTTGGTACCAGAGTTCTGTGCAAAATCAGTGTTGAAAAAAGAGAAAATAAAACCCATTATGTTTTTACAAACGTTGAAAGTAACCAATGATTCTTGAGCATAGTTTTTGTAGCTGTCAATGGTCAAAGTGATTGCTGTTGTAGATGCTAAAGAACAACCAAAGGCTAGCAAACCGAAAAAAAATGTTGGAACAAACCACATGTCGTGCAATTGGGCACTCCACCCAAAAGCAAACATACCCGCGGCAGTTGCCAAAACAGCTGGAATGCACATCAACAACCTGAATTCAGGCTCATAGAACCCATGGTTTCTTTTACTCATGAATCTGACCACATAGTCACTGACAGTTCCTGCACACAAAGATCCCAAACATCCTCCAATAAATGGAGAAATGTAAATCAACCCTGTTTCCAAAGAAGTGAAATTATAAGTTTTATCCATAAAAATATGGGCAACCAATTGAGCAATGACGATCAACCAAACAACAGAAAAACAGTAAAGAAACGAGCAAAAAAGAACATGTGGGTAGCAGAAAAGAACAAAAGGTCTAAGGAAAATGTGTGTCCATTTGTCCTTAGAATGACGACCGTTGTAAAGACTCAACCCACTGGTCAAAACAGAAGTTGCGTTTGAGCCTCTTCTCGATTTGCCGACAAAGGTGCTTTGTGTGTCATTGTGTTCCAAAGAGCTTTCCACATCCTTATCGGTGTTGAATTCCTTTTCGTGGTCCATGTGGAAAAGCTGATGAGGGGTTCCATCGGTTTCATTGTATTCGGGTCCAAAAGAATGGATGGTGACTGCTGTGTCATCTTGTGCGTCTTCATTGTCTTTTTTGGTAGAATCACTGTTTAAATGCTTTTGAGTATCAAGTACAATTTCGTTCCCGTTGTCTATGCGCGTTTTCTTTTTCGTTGGAGAAACAAAATGAACTGTTAATTTCATGTTTTCCAAAAACTGTGCTTGTTGTTCTTGGCTCAATTCTTCGTCGTCATCATAATCACCTATTGGTGGCTTGTAACCTTGTTCTCTTGCAAATTGAGATTCTTTCAAAGATCTTTTACTTGGAACAGGAGCTCTATTCCAAAAAGTTTCTGGAACAAATAGAACATGAAGAATAAAATCAATACCAACAATTATGGTGATGATCCAAAACAACCAGTGAATGTTTAAATTTTGGAAAACTAATGAACCGAAAAGAGGAACCAAGTTTTTACCACCAAGCAATAACAAAGTGTAGATCCCAAATCTGTAAGCTCTTTCATGTGCGTAATAGATTTCTGCAATGGTTGCAGAGGGTAAAGATTCAACAGTGGAAACACCAAACCCAGACACGATTCTTGATATCAACAAGGCAGGATAATTATTAGAACAAGCACAACCAATGGAACCAAAAAAAAAAACAACAATTCCTCCTAGATATGTGACTCTTTTCCCAACGATTCTTGCTGTTGGAGAAGCTATAAGAGACCCAAGGGCCAATGCCACCATCATCAGCCCAACCAAATAAGAGACTTTGGTTAGCGGCACATTGAACTCTTGAGAAATCTTGGTAGTACCAGCTGCCAAGACTGCTGTTTGTCCACCCCCAACAAAACAATGGATTCCAACAACAATCAAAGCCAAATCTCTTCTCCAAATTGGCCAATTTAAAGGATCGTTTTTGTCCTTTGTTGGTTGTGGATTCAAAATAATACCGCTTTTAGTTTTCACTGGATTATCCAAATTTTCGTCTCCAAATGTTGTGCTTGGTTCGTTTTCGGTTTTATCATCATCAATCAACATAGGATAGGTTCCAGGGACATCTTTGACCAGTACGGAGCTATAAAAAGGCTGTTGAATACCCAATATCGTGTGGTATTTGAGTGTGTCCGCGGCATTTCCGGCATTGTTTTCGTTGAAGTCATGGTCAACTGTGTCATTTGAAGTATCTTCGATTGTTACAGACGTATCTTCATTTTTCTTGACATCTGACGCTTTCATAAAGGAGAAGGATAACCACTTTTTGCTGCTCATCGTCAAAAAAAAAACAACACAGGAATATGGCTTTTGTGTCTTGATATGTGTTTTAGTATTTTCTTTGTATATCCCACTTTCTTAAGTAATAGTTCTCTTTATCTGTACAACTAGTTAAGCTGAGAAAGGCAGAAAAGTAGATGCACCTGTTTGATCTGGTGATGTGTCTTTTATTTTGCCTGACCAGCTCTCTAGTTTTTATTCAAGTATAATGGAACAAAGACTTTGTTGTTTTGCACTTCTTCCAGAGCGTATGAAGTAAATAGTAAAGTTTAAAACTTTGATCAACAATCAAAACTAGAAAGGGTTTTTGTTATGTTATAATTTAGGATTGTTTACTTCAAAGAAGATGTACTATTTTATTCTGCTTTTTTTTTTACTTTATTGCTATCTTTCTTTTTTTTTTTTTTTTTTTTTTTTTTTTTTTTTTTTTTTTGTATGGTCTATTGCGTAAATTTACTGTGTATGCGATTTTGTTTGTTCACCCCATGCGACAAAAAGGTGTGCAAGAAAGAATTATTAATAGTATTTATGGAGAAAAAGCCTAAACCGATACGATGTTTTCAGTGGGTGTTGACCATTATTGGATCTTAAACAAAAGAAGGCTCAATCTATCTGATTTGACCAAGACAGGTGGTTTGCTACCTTATACACATCATTACAGTAGTTACAGATACTTTACAGTTGATGTCTCTCTCTAGAAATCGTAAAATAGATCATGTCCATGACTAAGTGAGTCATAAGTAATCAAAAGAAAGACCGGACGAGGGGCAATTATTACAAGCTATCACGTGTATAATGATTAACATTTGTTGAACATGTGACCGTAGATTGTTAATTAACACGTGCCTTGCATCTCCTGTCGCATTTTTTTTTATTTTCTACAAAACCAAACGTCGCACTCGAAATTTGGAAAAAAAAATCATTTCACACTTTGTTGTCCATTACGAAAGTTGAAGAGAAAGGATTACACAGAGAAAATTTTTTTTTTTTTTGTTCAAAGCATAATTGAAACAAGGTAATTTTAAAAGCTACCAAGAAGAGGAAGTTCAACAAGTTAAAACAAGTGAACAAAGGTTTGAAAGAGCAATCATCAGTACGTCAAGCCATGTTTAGAAGATATCTTTCCACCAGTATCAAAGCCCAGGGAGAAAAAAAACTGAGCAAATTTATCCATTCTGATGAAGAAATCGGGATGCAAGTTTTGAAAGGGTCTCCAACTATCTACAATGCCGACAAGTCTGCAAGCAATTACAAGGGGTATTTGAAGGCAAAGGTCCCAAAGGGGTTCTACTACCACCCTGCACAATCGTCCAACACCGGGTCTGTCAACAGTGAAACCATTCCCGTATCTTTCATGAGTTCCAATGATCCAAGAAAAACGTTGCCCCACATTATCAAACAAAATGCGTTCAACAAAAAGATTTCTGAATTGGCTCCACCTGTTTTGCCAAGCAAGTCTTCTTTGGCAGGATCGAAAACATACCATTTGGAACCAAAAGACGTTCAAGAAATACAAAAATTGAGATTGTCCAACCCAGATAAATACACCAGAAAGACATTGGCCAAAATGTTCAATGTGTCTCCACTGTTTATCTCCATAGTTTCGTCTGCCTCAAAGGAAAGACTAAAGGAAATGGACAGAAGATTGAACATTATCAAGAATGGATGGTCTGAAAAGAGAACACTGGCCAGAGATGATAGAATCAAAAGAAAGGCTTTATGGACCACTGCATGAGCAATTAATTTTTATCATTATGATTGAAATCATATGTTTTTTGGTCAAACTTTAGATAAAAAAAAAAAACCCAATAATTAACTCCTGTACATATATATTTCTATTTGATTTTTTTTTTTTTTTTTTTATTTTTTGAAATAAATTGGTTACATATAATACATATCATCAATCAATTCAAATTCATCTCTAATCCGTACTAGTAGATCGTGGAACCTGAGCTGTTCCTTTGGGTCCTGAACTCGTACTTCCAACGGTACCCTCATTTTACCTAATTGGTCAGAAACAATATTCATAACAATTTCGTATTTTTGTGATTGATTTCGAAGTTTTTTTTTTTGGGGACTAGGTGTATAAATCTCGTTTACAACTTCATCATATTTCGCCAAATTGTCAATTTTGGTAGTATTACAAAATACCATTGTGTTTTTATGTCTAAACTCGATGGTAATTGACGACTTGGGCAGTGAAGCCATACAATACGACGCTGTGTAAGAAGAAGACGATGGGTTGGATGAGTTGGATGAAAAGTTGGTAGACATGTCTTCGACAATAACCATATCTCCCTCAAACAGTTTGTACTGTTTTTCTTTTTTATTAATTTTATTCGTGCCGCTACAAGAGTTTTGGCTTGCTGAAGCACCTAGAGTGGTAAGACTCGGTGGTAATATGTTGTATATTGACACATTTCGTATCACATGTTCGAGTACGGGCATTTTATTATTGATATTGCAATGATAGTGAAATTGGAATTGGAATTTGCTTTTTTCAGGTTGTGTTTTGGTTTATTATGGAAGCTTGGAATATTTGGCAATACGTTCTTTTTTTTTCAGATTAAATAGATGCCAGTAGTTATTTTTTTAGTCTATGAATAAAAGCTTTGAGTTGGCGGAATGTATTGTTGTTTTTTTCTATCTCACACGTTTCCATTCCATGTCCTAAATCTTTGATCGATGAAAATATAAGATCTTGTACACTTGAAAATAAATAAAATAAGTAAAATAAATTATTATAAGAATATTTTGATTACTCAAATAAGTTCGGCATTAAGTAGCGACAAGTCTTATCTTAGACGGATCGACTCAATACAGAATATAAGCAAGAAATACGGTTACTTCGTCACAGTTGAAGATTAACCTCGGTATGAACATCATCATCATCATTGTCATCTCATTATAAGCATATCAAACCGTTGGATTATTTCTGTTTTTTTTTTATTTGTACTAAATTTTCAATTCACATTTATATCCAAATATTCCCAATATCTAATCATTGAAAATGTCATTACTATTAAAGAATTTCTAGAATCTCTAAATTTTGTGATGTCATCGAATGATTGTGCATTCGGTCAATCATCAGCAAATCACGAGTCAGAAATAATAAAATCACAAAATCATAAAACCACATTTTTTTTTTTTTTTGTTTGTTTTCTTGAAAAAAAACACACCGAGATAGGCAGAAAATTACGCAGAGAAACTAAAGCATATAATAAAATAAAATAAAATAAAAGTAATTTAACAATAGATGTGAACAAAATTATATTGTGAGAACTAATTTTTGAATTTAAATGCAAAACACAAAAAAAAATAAATAAATAAAAAAAAAACCATCATGCTCAAAAGACCTACGTTTTACGGCGGAGATATTTGTTTAATACTAAATAGAACAAATCAGGTAGATGTACCACGTGATGTTTTAAAGTATTTTTGTAGTCACGTGAATTAAACCATTCCCATTAAAAAGACAGCGACGTGCTGTATGTCTGACGTTTTTACACTTGTGTCACTTCTTCACTACTACCCTGGAAGAAAGAAAGAACGAAAGAAAAAAAAAAAGACAGACAAAATGGAAATGTTAAAAACAAACACTCAATTCCAGAGGCAAATATTCCCATTCTTCTAAACTCTTGTTATTTCTTTCACTGTGACAACTTGCTTTATACTTTCTTTAAAGTGTTAATTGGTACAGTTACAAAATCCCTGAACACCACCACCCAAAAAAAAAAATAAAAAAAAAAATACACTTTGGCAAACATGCCCGCTTACGATTACGACGACGATGATCTTGACTATTCAGATGATGGCGGCAACTCACCAATGAACTTCAAAACTGAAAGAGATTTGGACGACTATTTGAATGACGAAGAATATGACATGATGGGTCTGATCTTTCCAGAAGTGTTGGATTATTTGAAAAGCAACCATTATTACGGGTATGACAATTTGACCGTCAAGTTGGCCATCTTTGACAGCAATTTTAACATTGATGAGGCAAAATTGGAATTGAGTGAAGTTTTAAAGCAAAAGAAGCCAGAAATTTCAAAACCAATTAAAAAAACACCAAATCTACCAAAAAAAAGTACGTATATTGATTTATCACCATTATGGACTCTTTTTTTTCATTGCTTTTAGTTTTTTTTTTTCATTGCTAGAAATACACAATTTTTGGTAATTATAAATTATAAGCAAGAAAAAAAAAAAAAACACATACTTCCACCTGTTGAAACGTTCTTTTTCTTTATTTTCTTTTTGATTAAGATTTTTTTTTTGGATACTATTTTATCACAATGAACAAAGCACAAGGAGATGCTGTTGGTTCACTGTCTTTTCATTTTACAGGTATGTCTTTCTTTTTTTTTTTTTTTCCTTAAATTCCTGGTTGATACAAGAGAAAAATAATCATTTTTCATCAGGTGCTGCTTATTGGAAACCCTTTTTTCTTACTAACAAAAACCTTTTATGAATATCACCTTTTCGAGTTGCAACGAATTTGAACAATTGGCTCAATTGATATCATTAATCTATATTCAATCAAGGTCCTGAAACTGAGATACGAACTCCATCTTTATTAGAGAAGCTAGCACTGGCAAAACAGGGAAGACAAAACACTGCACATCAAGATCCATCAAACCTCACTGCGGACTCTGCACCGAAAAAACTTTCCTTGGCAGATAAACTGAAATTGAAAAGAGAACAAGGCTTACTATCATCTCAGCAAAATAATCAACCAGTTTCAAATGAAAATCATAGCTCACCGTTATCGCTAGCAGAAAAGTTGAGATTGAAGAAATCCGCGGGTTCCTCACATGCAGACATTTCTGCTAGTATAACAGTAGATGCACCAACAAAACAAAACACAAAGGAAACTACATCACTTGTAAATAAATTGCAAAAAATGTCTTTGGTTGAAAGACTTCAAAATAAAAAAACAGTTAATCAAGGCATTTCTGCACAAACGAAAAACTTCAGTTCAAAGGGGAAAAATTTTTCGAGTTCACTTGATGATAATAACGATACTTCAATCCATAGCGAAGAAATACAAAAAAGCGAAAACAAAAAGCAGCTCTCTTGGTTTGAATCTCTCAAAAACCAACTTTTTGAAAACCGTTCTGTAGATCCTACTAAAAATGCCCCAAATTTACACAATAAAGCACACGCAAATTTGCGAGTGTCCAACATCATTGTTGAAATAGATGAGAAAACCGCAGTGAATACCAAATCAGTATCAAAAAATAAGCGAGAAAAGAGAAAAAGACCCTTTAACGAGATTTTCACCATCTATTATCCAAATACTAACATAAAGAAATTAGCTATTGAAAATTTCAATAAGCCTTCTCCAGATGATGTTATTATTAACGCCCAACAATCTGCTTTTGAAAGTGTCAACAAACAAGTTGAAGGTCTTTCAATCAAAGATGGAAATGTTGAGGAAAACACAAAAGCCATTGACATGAATCAGCCAGGCAAAAAAGATGACGAAGAATTAGTCACGGTAATCCACAAGTACAAAAAAGTATTGGAACCTACAAAACCTAAAGAAAAAATTGATGTCGTGGCATCAATTCAAGAATACAAAAAACATCCTCACATTAGTTTTGTAGTTTTGGGCCACGTTGATGCAGGAAAATCTACTTTGATGGGGAGACTATTGTATGATGTTGGTGCTGTGGACACAAAACTTATCAGAAAGTTGCAAAAAGAAAGTGAGATCATTGGTAAATCCTCTTTCCATTTAGCTTGGGTGATGGATCAAACGTCACAAGAAAGAGAAAGAGGTGTTACAGTTGACATTTGCACATCAAACTTTGCCACAAAAAACTGTTCTTTCACCATCGTTGATGCACCAGGTCACAGAGATTTCATTGCAAACGCCATTAGCGGTATTTCACAAGCTGATGTTGCTATTTTATGTGTTGATTGTTCTACTGATGCATTTGAAAGTGGTTTCAATTTGGACGGTCAAACAAAAGAACATGCAATTTTGGCAAGAAGTTTGGGATTGAAGCATATTGTTGTTGCAATGAACAAACTAGATACTGTTGACTGGTCTAAACAAAGATTCAATGAAATCAAAGATCAATTGTCTGTATTTTTCCACATGATTGGATTAGATGTTGGAAAACAAATCAGTTGGGTTCCATGTAGTGGGCTAAACGGGGATGGGGTTGTCAAAGCCCAATGGTCATCACCTAAGCAAAATTGGTACACTGGTTCATCTTTAGTTCAAGAATTGGAAAATGTTGCTCATGCATTTGTTAATGAAGACGAAAATTTGAACGCAAACATCCAATCTTTTGAAAGCTCTGGTGAACCTACTTCACCATTTTTGTTTAATGTCTTGGAGGTCATTGCATCAAGCAAAAATAATGAATGTGCTGTAAGTGGGAAAATTGAGCAAGGTTTTATCCAACCAGGAGAAACAATCACACTCTACCCAAGTGAGCAGAGCTGTGTGGTGGACCAAGTGTACCATCAGCAAGACGACCGTAGTTTGCTAAAACTTGGAATCGAAGGAGACTTTGTTTACTTAAAATTAAAGAATGCCAATAGCGACGATATTCATTCTGGTGATTTAGCAACTATTGTCGGTAACGAACTACACAATTCTAAATCGTTTGAAGTTCAGCTGCTAACATTTGACATGCCAAGACCGCTTCTTCCAGGGACTCCGCTACTTATATACAGGGGCAGTGGTGAACAACCAGCCAATGTTAAAAAATTGATCAAGATCCTAGACAAAAACAACCCTAATAAAGTTTTGAAAAAAAAAGTTAAACATTTAGGGTCAAACCAGTTGGCCGTTGTTGAACTTGAAGTTGACTCTAAGAGTCAAGACATTCCAATGCTAACCAATGCTCAAAACAAAAACCTGTCCAAGCTAGTCGTAAGAAAAGAAGGAAAAACAATTGGTGCTGGAGTTGTCACTCAATTGACCTAAACAGGGTTTTTTACAAGAAATGCACATTAGCTTCCATTATCAATTTATAGAAATCACACAAGTGAGCTATCTCACTCTTCACAGTAGCTTGAAATTGGACCTTAAAACTTAGTTTATAAAATCTAGAAATAATATTAACAACCCAAATACAATGGCCATTGTGGAAACCATTTTGGCAGAGTAGCCACCTGCTCTCCCAGCTTTTTTCAAATTTTTGTTTGCTTGCAATATGTCCACATGGACTGTGTCGTGGTTATCCATTATGGTGTTGATCGTATCACTTTGTGTTTGCAAATGGATTGCTAGCTCGTTCTGCAAAACGGCAATACCCATTATCGTCTTGTTCAAATTCTCCACCTCATGCAACTGCTGGTTTTTAAAATTCAAGATGTCTTCGTGATCGGACTCCAACAACTGTATCTGTTCCTGAGTCAATTGCTTCATAGTTTGCTCATACTCTTGAACTTCTTCTCTAGTTGTTTCAATTATAGGTGATTGGTGGACATCAGCCAAGGGAGCAATGTCCTGCTCGTCACTATTGGTGAGGACATCCTTCTCAAGGCCAGAGCGAAGTTCTGTGGGCATGCCGTTGAAGTCATGAAGAGCGTTTGCTGTAGAAAAGGCTGACTTTCTCGCCTGCTCAAAATCAACAGCCAAAGCACCTTGATGAAGAGCTAATCTTTTACTTTGCAAGTTGCCGAGTTTCTGACTCAACTCGATCAGCTTCAACTGCATCGATTTCAAAACCCCAGACCTGTGTTGCACCAAAAGCATTTGATAGTTCTCAGTATCCAAGTTTTTCAAAGGGTCTTTATGGAATAGGTTACTGATCGAAATTGCATTTTTTTTTTTGATTATAGATTGTGTTCTTTGCTTTTCATAATTTTCCAAAAACTTTAGTTTTTCCAAATATTGTTGTAATTGAAACCTCATTTCATCATCAAACTCATCCTTCTCGACAGCACTCATGGCCTTTTCGTCAAGGTAAAGTGGTTCCACCTCAGTCACCAAGTAGTGGACTTCTTGCAAGTGATGCCATAATTCGTAGCATTCTTTATTGAATGTGTCTAGTGGTGCTTGAAATTTTCTTTCACTTTGAATAACTGCAGCTGTTTGTGGGAACTTGCCGACTTGGATCTGGAAATCGTTTGTTATATCTGCCATGACCGTGTTTACTTTCTGAGGAGGTCTAGATGGGGATTTCCTTATTTTTTGTGCAATTGCTTCCCACGAATAATTGATTTTTCAGAATTTTGATTTTTGATTGAACGATTTGTGTTGCTATGGAATTGGATCGCAAAACAGGGTTGACACATAGGCACGTGAATTTTACTATCTGTCCGAGGATTTGTTTTTGGCCCTTGTTCGGACTTGAGCATTGCAACTCTGCAATTTACCGACGCGTGGTGGAAGTCTGTAAAAAGACGCGTTCATCAGTGTTTATGAAGAAGCCAAAACATTTCAATGACAGAGCCTTAATTCTCTTATATTTGGTACAACAACTTGAACAAGTCTTGTAAGATTTCGTTTTTAATATGTAGAAAAAAATAATTACAAGCAGCACCAAGCAAACAACAAAAAACACATCCAACCATGACCGCGGACCAACTCAACAGTGAAGAACAGCAATATCTAGATTTGTGCCAAAGAATCATTGAAGAGGGCGAATTTAGACCAGACAGAACAGGAACAGGTACATATAGTTTGTTTGCTCCACCACAATTGAGGTTTAATTTACAAAATGATACTTTCCCACTTTTGACTACTAAAAAAGTTTTCACCAAGGGTATAATTTTGGAGTTACTCTGGTTTGTTAAGGGATGCACCGATGGGAAAGTTTTGAGCAAGCAAGGCGTCAAAATCTGGGAAGGGAATGGATCAAGGGAATATCTCGATAGTTTAGGTCTGACAGATAGAAGAGAAGGTGATCTTGGTCCTGTTTATGGGTTTCAATGGAGACATTTTGGAGCAGAATACAAAACATGTGACGACAACTATGATGGCCAGGGCTATGATCAACTGGCTGAGGTTATATACAAACTGAAACACAACCCATACGACAGAAGAATTATCTTGAGTGCTTGGAACCCTCCAGATTTCAAAAAAATGGCTTTGCCTCCTTGCCATGTTTTCAGTCAATTTTATGTGAGCTTTCCTAAAGAAGAAAACGCCCGTCCTAAACTTTCATGTGTTCTATACCAAAGATCTTGTGATATGGGTTTAGGGGTCCCATTCAACATTGCATCCTATGCACTGCTAACTAAAATGATTGCCAAAGTTTGTGATATGGATCCTGGTGAATTCATTCACACTTTGGGTGACGCCCACGTTTATAAAGATCACGTTGACGCTTTGAAAGAACAAATACAGAGAGAACCACGTAGTTTCCCTAAACTGGTTATCAAGAGAGACGTAAAAAATATTGACGATTTCAAATTTGAAGATTTCGAAATTCAGGACTACCACCCGCACGGCAAAATTGCCATGAAAATGAGTGTCTGATCACTGAGGTCGTATCAAGGTTACATTTTATAATTTTATTATGCAAAAATTTATCATACCGATAATGATAGTAATATATATATCAAGGGTTGCTTCATACTAAAAGCATGCCTTGTCTTGCGTATTCCATTGCACACTATCTAATAAGCAATTTCTTGGTGTTTTTAGATGTGGAATATTTCTTATGTGTTTTGGGATTTTTTTTGATGTCCAGACTGTCCAAAATATCAAAAACCGCAAGGTCATCTTCACTGATACGCATCCTATTGTTTGCCAATGCAGGTCTCAGGGTTTTCATTCTCGGGTCTCTGTTTTCATCGTTGTCGTCATCATAATCCTTGTCTAGTCCGTCTAGAATATTCATTACAGGTTTTTTCAAAAGCCTTTTAGTTTTGTTCATGCTGGTGTTGGAAATATTTGATATATCAGCGTTAAAAGATTTTTGCAAACCACTTTTTAAAGGCAGAGATATATTGCTGGCCGAGGAATTTGGACGCGGAGTAATATCCATCAGGGGAAGCTTTTTCTTCCCAGCTTCAGAGATCTTATTTTTGGCCGCATTAATCCTGTTTTCGGATAAATACGGTTGAGGGGTCGTGTTTGAAGACCCTGAAAATGGCTTATCTTTTACATCATCAGCAAGCTTCAATAAAAGCTCTTTGCCTTTAGGCAGTTCAAGTCTAGTTTTCCCCAAGACGCATGAACCTACGGAAAATTTCAAGCAGTAGGAAAATCCATCAACTGGAGCTTTTAAAACATTTGCAGCTTTCTTTTTTTTCTTGGATGAAGCTGATCTTTTACTCACCTGTAACTCATGTATGTTTGTAAAAGTTGTTGCATCCACAAGTTTTTCTGTTGGTCTTCTCATTTTTGCTCTTAAAGAGGGTTGTGTGTAATTAACTGTTTTGTTACGTGTTCTCCTAGATCTTCCAGAAAGCGGCACCTCATTCGACAAAGACATTTTTGAGTTTAAAGCAGTTGAAGGCATGATGTCATCTGTCTTGCTTTTATTTTTTGGCCTGGATTTCATGGAGTGTAAAATCTTAATTGTTGGAACATCTTTTGAAGGCTCCGAATGTTGCGACTGCTGTGATGACGCGTTACTCACAGATTTCGTCAATCCTTCATTTTCCTCATCATTATAAACTTGACTTTTCCCAGATTCTTGACTAGAAGATGAAGAACCGGCCTCTGCTGCGAAAAATGATGGTGATAAAGAGCGCTGAACCATTGCTTTTGTTGGAATAGTTGATATCACAGTTGGAGGCTGGCTCTGAGATTGCTGAGGCAGTGAGTCTTCTGGAATTGTTGCGTCAATTAAACTAAAGCTGGTTCCGTTTGTATGGTATTCGTGAATATCATTAGAATCTTCCCTCTCAGAGTCTTCCTTCTCAGAATCTTCCTTCTCAGAATCTATTTCCACAGAAGCTTTTTCCTCAGAATCCAAGTCACAAGTATGTTGTGCATCATCTTTGTTCCCTACATAAAGGTGTGGAAGATCATCATTATCAAGTGGTATTTGATCTTCAGACTCAGAGTGTTGAGAAGCTATCACACTTAGATCAGCTTTGGTATTGGATCTATGCTTTCCATTCGATTGACCAGCTTTGGAGCTTTCTGAAACATCCGGCTGTGTGTTATTACTTGGACCATCATGAGAGTCTTGAGCAAACCCAAACTCTTCTGCAGAAAATAAAGACTCTCTTCTTGACGACTTTCTTCTTTTTTTTCTATGATCTTCTTTGTCCTCTTTTTCAGCCAAATTTTCTTCCATGTTCATATCGTTTGTAATTTTAGTATCTTTAGTAATCTCCATTCTTTTTCCTCCATTGTCATTTATCTCTTTGGTTCGGTCACGATTTTTTTTAGATCTATCTTTTGGACTGCCCTGCAGAGGTGACTCATTTAAAGACGGTCCATGTTCAAAAGTGATACTACGTTTGCCAGATGAATATTGCTCAGCAGATACTCTTTCTACTGAAGGTGTAGACCCAAAACTTTTCAGTATTGACTTATGGTTGGGAGTTACGTTGGTTGATTTGGAATAAATGTTTGATGCTGAATTCATGTCACATCTTGAAAAATCTGGGTTCGTGGGCAGTAAAATTCGTCCATACTGTTTCAACTCTAGACCTTCCCTTTCTCTTACTTTATTAAACATATGCAGAATTTCATCGATTTTAAAAGAGAACCCCTTCTCAAGTATTTCCAAATGATTCTTCAGAGCTTTTTTATAATTCATTCGGTCTAGTGTGTTTTTGGACCTTAACAAAACGTTTTCTTGCATCATTACAGCCAATTTTTTTTCCATATCTGATAGTTTAGTTGTTACAGAAGAAAGCTGTTTTGCAAGTTGTGAGTTGTTTGCGGTATATGTATGCTGTTCACGTTCAAACTCTGTTCTTGTAGCATCTAAGATGTTTTGGAAATGCTGCATTTCGTTTATCTCATTGTAAGAAGGCCTTTCATACACTAAAGAATTTTGAGAAGCAGAGTTTGTTGTTCGTTGCAAAGTTTTTCTGCCTGGAGGTTTTCTGGAAGTGTAGCTTCTCCGCGATTTGCTGTGGCCCTTGGGTCCACTCTTCATGTTATTAAGCATCCAACTTAAGAATCAATATGGTCAATAAAAAATATAAAAATTTTGCTGGGTGAAATCTAAACTGGTAAAGTTTTTTTTTGCTGGATACTCTCTTTCAACTTGATTCAATGTAATTTCAGCTTTCAATTTTGGTTATTATGTTATGCAGTCCTAATTTGTAGTGTAAGAAGTATGTGGCAAAGCCTTTGTCTGTTTGCTCAAATACCTCTGTTTTATGCAACTGTGCCTTGTCCTATGGCAATTCTAGTGAGTGCTGTTTGTTGTTCTGAGTTGGTTTAACTTATGATGATGATGAAGTTGATGCAATTGCATTAAAAATCGTTTGTTTACAGTTCTTTGTACAAAGAAAAGAGTAAACATTGCAGTTTGAGTGCCCAGTTTTGTACCTTGTGAGGTAAAGGCGCACAGTCATCATCACAAGTTTTTTTGGAGAAAAACAATAAAAAAATGAAAAACAAAATATCAGCTAAACAGTTCGGGTAAATAGCAACTAGATTTTCAAGAGGAATGATTGTTTTCAATGTGAACATCATTGAGTCTATTCAACAACTTGGTTAAGGTGATGATAATTCAAAGTTGAGAAAGATACCTAAAGAAAACAAAACAACGATAACAACAACGTTTGGACACATTTTTTTTAATTAAATAGAAAACAAGTGGGTTTTTTTTGCCTAACCACCGCGTTTTTTTCATTTACAATACTCATGGACAGATTAATAGAAGAAAAGCAGATTGAGCTGTCTCTGGTGAAAAAACTTGGGTTGCAAACAACGGAGATGGTCACATTGTTGAACAAGCTTGTTCAAGAACTTGAAGCGGTCAACTCTGATGTAGAAAAAGTTGACAAGATCATGAGCAATTGGGGGTTCATCATGAAATGCATATCTGCAAGCAGTATCAGTTTGCTGCAATATCAGGAACAGGACTACGAAAAGGGTGCCTGGACAAATCAAATCAAAAATAGCCACAATAAGGAAACTCAACAGATAATACCAGCAAGTGAAGATCAAGAGCGCCAGACCAAAGTTCCTTTGCCAGAAGTGATGGTGAGACTGGGGCTCAACAATTCTTTAACTGAATAAGGGAAGAAAAACGAAAAACGAAAAACGAAAAACGAAAAACGAAAAACGAAAA
>ERZ794936.356-NODE-356-length-23962-cov-59.079265_pt1 | contig 23962 bp, 15 predicted proteins | sample MGYA00511083_ERZ794936 | MGnify/ENA primary metagenome ERZ794936 (study PRJEB30137, sample SAMN04331409) | food metagenome | isolation source: Y2 must sample point D1 replicate A | place: Australia: South Australia | collected 2014 ... | reverse complement strand
CACCGAATATGTTACATGGTGTCCTCTAACACAAACCAAATCACAAGCAATTGGGATCAGTTCATCCACGATTAGCGCCACACAAACCTCTAAACCATCTTCAATATTAACATTGGGGATATCGACCTTACAATTGTCTGATGCCACATTTAAGGGGACTGAAACTATAAACACCCATCTCATGACCGAAAGTACTTCAATCACAGAGCCCACCTATTTTAGTGGCACATCGGATAGTTTTTATTTGTGCACCAGTGAAGTTAATCTTGCGTCTTCCTTATCTTCTTATCCAAATTTTTCATCTTCAGAAGGCTCTACGGCGACCATTACTAACTCTACCGTTACATTTGGATCGACCAGCAAGTATCCATCTACTAGTGTATCTAACCCAACAGAAGCCAGCCAACATGTGAGCTCTAGTGTGAACTCACTCACTGATTTTACTTCAAATTCAACCGAAACCATCGCAGTTATATCTAATATTCACAAAACTTCGTCAAATAAAGACTATTCATTGACGACTACGCAATTAAAGACCAGCGGAATGCAAACGCTTGTGCTTTCTACTGTCACAACAACGGTGAACGGTGCTGCTACGGAATACACAACGTGGTGCCCGGCATCAAGTATTGCTTATACGACATCCATATCATATAAAACATTAGTTTTGACCACTGAAGTCTGCTCTCATTCTGAGTGTACTCCAACGGTTATTACCAGTGTTACTGCAACAAGCTCTACAATCCCCCTTTTATCAACCTCTAGCTCTACGGTATTATCTTCTACAGTATCCGAAGGTGCAAAAAATCCCGCTGCTTCTGAAGTAACTATTAATACCCAAGTTTCTGCTACTTCCGAAGCTACTAGTACTAGCACTCAAGTGTCTGCTACTTCTGCGACGGCCACTGCTAGCGAGAGTTCAACCACATCCCAGGTTTCTACTGCTTCCGAAACTATTAGCACTCTCGGTACTCAAAACTTTACCACTACTGGAAGCTTACTTTTCCCGGCTTTGTCTACTGAAATGATAAATACTACTGTGGTTTCCCGAAAAACCCTAATTATTAGTACAGAGGTATGTTCCCATTCCAAATGTGTCCCAACAGTCATTACCGAGGTTGTTACTTCGAAAGGCACGCCTTCTAATGGACATTCTTCTCAAACTCTACAAACGGAGGCAGTAGAGGTGACATTGTCATCCCATCAAACCGTAACTATGAGTACCGAAGTATGTTCTAATTCGATTTGCACACCGACTGTTATTACATCTGTGCAAATGAGAAGTACTCCTTTTCCATACTTAACTTCTTCAACGTCAAGTTCCTCTTTAGCCTCCACCAAAAAAAGTTCCTTAGAAGCCTCCTCAGAAATGTCCACCTTTTCTGTCAGTACGCAAAGTTTGCCTTTGGCATTCACAAGTTCAGAAAAACGCTCCACCACATCTGTCTCTCAATGGTCAAATACCGTTTTAACTAATACAATAATGTCCTCTTCTTCTAATGTCATATCAACAAATGAAAAGCCCAGTAGTACTACCTCTCCATACAACTTCTCTTCGGGGTACTCTTTACCTTCTTCTTCTACACCTTCCCAATATTCACTATCTACAGCTACTACAACAATCAACGGAATCAAAACTGTGTACACAACTTGGTGTCCATTGGCAGAAAAATCTACTGTAGCTGCTTCTTCTCAATCTTCCCGCAGTGTTGACAGGTTTGTTTCGTCGTCAAAACCATCCTCATCTTTATCTCAGACCTCTATTCAATATACATTATCTACTGCTACCACCACCATAAGTGGTTTGAAGACTGTATACACGACTTGGTGTCCATTAACAAGTAAATCGACTTTAGGTGCTACTACTCAAACTTCCTCGACAGCCAAAGTTAGAATTACTTCCGCTTCATCTGCAACATCTACTTCTATTTCTTTGAGCACTTCAACAGAATCAGAATCTTCATCTGGATATTTGTCGAAAGGAGTATGCTCAGGTACTGAATGTACGCAAGATGTGCCAACACAATCATCCTCACCTGCTTCAACGTTAGCATATTCCCCCTCTGTTTCTACATCATCATCATCATCATTCTCAACAACAACTGCATCAACACTAACGTCAACACACACCTCTGTCCCGTTATTACCATCATCTAGCTCTATATCAGCATCTTCGCCATCATCAACTTCGTTGTTATCCACTTCTTTACCATCTCCCGCTTTTACGTCATCAACACTTCCAACAGCAACAGCAGTATCTTCCTCCACTTTCATAGCGTCTTCTCTACCATTGTCCTCTAAATCATCATTGTCGTTATCGCCAGTCTCGTCGTCTATTTTGATGTCTCAGTTTTCATCATCATCATCATCATCATCATCATTGGCATCGTTGCCATCTCTTTCTATATCACCAACTGTTGACACTGTTTCTGTTCTACAACCAACTACTTCCATCGCAACACTAACTTGCACAGACTCACAATGCCAACAGGAGGTATCCACTATCTGTAATGGATCCAACTGTGACGATGTGACTTCAACTGCCACTACTCCTCCATCTACGGTTACTGATACTATGACATGTACTGGATCTGAGTGCCAGAAAACCACATCTAGCAGCTGTGATGGTTACTCGTGTAAAGTATCCGAAACGTATAAATCAAGCGCTACAATATCTGCATGTAGTGGAGAAGGATGCCAAGCTTCCGCTACAAGTGAGCTAAATTCTCAATACGTCACGATGACGTCTGTCATTACCCCAAGTGCCATAACAACAACATCAGTGGAAGTGCATTCAACTGAATCCACTATATCAATTACTACAGTGAAGCCAGTTACATATACATCCAGTGATACTAATGGAGAACTGATAACCATAACAAGTTCCAGCCAAACTGTAATTCCATCAGTAACGACGATAATAACGAGAACAAAAGTGGCCATAACTTCAGCACCAAAGCCAACAACTACGACCTATGTCGAGCAACGACTTTCCTCCAGTGGGATTGCTACTTCTTTTGTTGCTGCTGCATCCTCAACTTGGATTACTACACCCATTGTCAGTACGTATGCTGGTTCGGCGTCAAAATTTCTCTGTAGTAAGTTCTTTATGATAATGGTAATGGTGATCAACTTCATTTAATTTCCCGTATATATTATATGTACGTATATATGCTATAAACAGACACTCTTTTTACTTACCTTTAATAATGCTTGATGAGAAATCAGTCATTGTTACTTCTTCCCCAAGGTTGTCATCATAATCATACCATTCATTATCCTCTAGTTGGCATGACATTACTTTCCCCGAACTTAGAGAAACTTCAAACGTTATGGTGTCGGGATAAAATTTGATTAATTCACAACCTCTGCAATCAAGGCTTAAAGGAATGAAAGAATCTTCTTTGACCTTCGATAAACCATGCTTCTTCCGCACATCTTTTATCTTGGCCCATTTGTCGTCACTCTGATCAGTTAAATATTCATCCTCAAAAGCGCACAGGTTAACTGACAATTCTTTTGAACAAAATTTACACTTCATCAAGAAAGATGCGGTACCTTTTGATGCCGGCATAGCATATTCTTCAAATGTATTGATGATGACTTTAGAATCGTGTAATTCTCTACAACTGGTACATTGTAGATCGAAGGCAAATTCTGCCCTTGATTCGTTTGTATTCTCAATTGAAACCTTGGTCACGTTTTCTGATAATGTTGCTTTCAGAACCAAAAATAACGGCATTATCGTACACAACCTGGTTTTCTTTATTGGTTAAGTTGTCTTTATTCAAAATTTTTCATTACTTCTTATAAACAGCTTCTTGACGCTTGTAATTTCATAAGTTTTTGATACAAGCAATGGAAACAAAATTAAGAAAATGTAGGCAACGAAGAACTAAATTTGAAAAAAAAAAAAAAAAAATTTACTGCCAAGATCATCTAAATTATCTTATAGTAGCAAAGCTTGAGCATAAAAGGATCAATCTTTTAGTTTTTTATGGCAAAGTACATTTGCAGTAAGTAATTAGTGATGAGATAAACAAAGAATAATAATCCAATTCGAAATCAAAAATTCAAACAACAAAAAACATAATTTCACATATATATCTAATTCATTCACGAAAAACACGTCAGTTCCTTCTGTCTGTTGTAAATAGGATGCATCCGCAGTGAATCATGGAAATATTTCAAAACTTTCAGCCCAATCATTTTATTTGGTCAATGAAGCCATAAACGCTCCGTAATTCTAAGATTAAAAAAAATTCATAAAAATAAGGACCAATATAAATATATATATTTAATGTGCTAGTGACAATCCTAGTGATAAAATTGCAAATTATACTACAATTGGTCATGGTGAAGCCTAAACACACCATTACGTCTTCACAGTGTTATTCATTTTATTTTCAAAGGTATGCTACTACTAATGCACCAGTGTATACCATGATACGGTGAAAAGGGCATGTAATATTGCGTTAATTTGTCGATAACCTTTCTTTACGTTTAAATTTTTTTTTTATAACTGGCGACACTAAACTTCTCGATAAAATACAACATAAAAAGCAGTACCTAGCTAAGCGAACAACAGATAATAAATAGCGAAACATCTAGGTTAATAGCCAATTAGCAATACATTTAAGGATTGATAGTGTGGTATTTACAAGGTAATAGCCCGCTAGGCTATAAGGAAACTACTCTAAATTCACCTTCCATATATGTGACTGCCAAGAAAATATTACTAGTTATCAAGCTTTTTTTGTGTGCATTCAACTTCAACGAATCCTTCGTCATCAATGAAACAAAAGAACAAGCCAGAACTGAAAAAAAAAAATCAAAACCACTAAGAATGTCACATCCTTCCAAAACTCCTGCTGGCTCTTCAACTCTTCAAAGAATATCAAGATAAATATCATTATCTCCAGTGTGGCCGACCCATGCATGAGTGCGAGGAGCATTAAGTTGGATCCTGGGAAAACATGTCAAGGACATTCAATAAAGTACTTTTCATACTACAACAGACGCTAGAAGAACTAGAATGTAACCGTGAACTGCCTCTCAAACACATAATTATGATAGCGCCGTCTTCGGCATCCTTTTTCGGAAATATACTTTCCTTTTTCCCTCTTTCAGCTATATTGTTCAAGGAGTAACATAAGACATAATAACCCCAGTTTTTTTAGAGAAAGTTCTTCTTCTTTAATTATAGTATGTTTGAAACGTACAAGAATTCATTGAGTGCCCTAAGGATTACTGCAAACAAGGTTCAACAGTGTTGGTACACATGACTCAGCAAGAATACCGTTCCCCCTCACAACGCTTATCCAAGGGGAGGAGCATGTCGCTACCCAAAATATTTGCTCGTAATTTGAGATCTCTGCAAAACAATGCACCTCCTGGCAAAAACATCAATGTCAATTGTTTGAACGTCAATTCTTGTTCGTTGTCCGCAAGCCCAAGCTCACAAATTAATATGGCTTGTAATGGAAACAAGCAAGATCTTCCCATACCGTTTCCCCTGCATGTAGAATGCAACGATAGCTGGTCAAGCTCCAAACTTAACAAGTTCAAATCAATGTTTAATCATAACAGATCAAAGAGCAGTGGTACTACAGATGCGTCAACTTCAGAAAAAGGTACGCATAAGCGTGAACCCCGGTCGACGATACATACAGAGCTGTTACAAAGTTCCATTATCGGTGAGCCAAATGTCCATAGTACTACAAGTAGCACACTTATACCCAATGAGGCGATATGCTCCACACCTAATGAGATCTCAGGTAGCTCTTCTCCGGACGCGGAGTTATTTACCTTTGACATGCCCACAGACCCGTCATCCTTCCACACTCCTAGCTCCCCAAGTTATATAGCAAAGGACAGTAGAAACCTGAGTAATGGATCTTTGAATGATATTAACGAAAATGAAGAGCTCCAAAATTTCCATAGAAAAATCAGCGAAAATGGCAGTGCCTCCCCCCTGGCTAACTTGTCATTATCCAATTCACCAATTGATTCCCCAAGGAAAAATAGCGAAACCAGAAAGGATCAAATACCTATGAACATAACACCACGTTTAAGGAGGGCCGCTTCCGAACCGTTCAATACGGCAAAGGATGGGTTAATGCGGGAAGATTACATTGCCTTGAAACAACCTCCAAGCTTGGGAGATATTGTAGAACCGAGGAGATCTCGTCGTTTAAGAACCAAGTCATTCGGTAACAAGTTCCAAGACATTACTGTCGAACCTCAATCCTTCGAAAAAATTAGACTACTTGGCCAAGGTGACGTAGGTAAAGTGTATTTAGTGAGGGAACGCGATACCAACCAGATATTCGCCCTGAAAGTTTTGAATAAACATGAGATGATCAAGAGGAAGAAAATTAAACGAGTACTCACTGAACAGGAAATTCTCGCGACAAGTGATCATCCATTTATTGTGACACTGTATCATTCCTTTCAAACCAAAGACTATTTGTATCTCTGTATGGAATACTGCATGGGAGGGGAATTCTTTAGAGCCTTACAAACAAGAAAAAGTAAATGCATTGCAGAAGAAGATGCGAAGTTTTACGCCAGTGAAGTAGTAGCAGCTTTGGAATATTTACACCTACTGGGCTTCATATACAGAGATTTGAAACCCGAAAATATATTACTGCATCAATCTGGTCATGTCATGCTTTCTGACTTTGATTTATCCATCCAAGCAACGGGATCAAAAAAACCCACCATGAAAGACTCTACGTATTTAGATACAAAAATTTGTTCAGATGGATTCAGAACTAATTCCTTTGTTGGTACTGAAGAGTATTTAGCTCCAGAAGTAATCAGAGGGAATGGCCACACTGCAGCAGTAGACTGGTGGACTTTAGGAATATTGATTTACGAGATGCTATTTGGCTGTACTCCATTTAAAGGAGATAATTCAAATGAAACATTCTCTAACATTTTAACCAAGGACGTCAAATTTCCACATGATAAGGAAGTTTCGAAGAATTGTAAAGACCTGATAAAGAAACTACTAAACAAAAACGAGGCAAAAAGGCTTGGTTCCAAATCAGGAGCTGCAGACATAAAGAGACATCCCTTCTTCAAAAAAGTTCAGTGGTCGTTCTTAAGAAACCAAGACCCCCCTCTAATACCTGCATTAAATGATAACGGCTGCGAACTTCCTTTTATATTGTCTTGCAATAAACACCCGAAAAGGAACTCAGTGAGTGAACAGGAAACCAAAATGTTCTGTGAGAAAGTTGCAAACGATGATGAAATTGATGAGGCTGATCCATTCCATGATTTTAATTCTATGAGTTTAACGAAGAAAGATCACAATATCTTAACCTACTCTGAAAATTATACCTACGGAAAAATTCTATACAAAGCAACTTGTACAAGGCCAAGGCATAACAGCTCACATAGAAGTTTCTTTAAAGACATCATACCTGAACTATAACATGTTTACAGAAAGATAAACCCATGGCCAAATTTCTGTATTGTTTCTCTCAATTTATCTTATGATAAAAATGTAAAAAATTATTTAAAAGTAAACAAATAAACAAAGGAACAATTCAAAAACGAGAAAGTGAATGAAAAATATAATATCATTTATTGTCTGATAATGCTGCATTTAGAACATACGTACCATCCGCATCAGTGGATATCCAATGATAGTAATTTCGCGAGTTTATCCGTTGCTGTTATATTATCACTTTTTAATATTCTTTTCAAAGAGCTGAATAATTTCAACGCGTCTTCGTTAATGGATTCCTTCCGCAATTCTTCTGAAATACTGAATGCCCGATTTATAATATCTTTGTCCAGGCGTGCCAATTTCGCCACATTCATCCCATAACTATTATAAGTCAATCCCTTTTTTAACTTATATAGAAAAATTACACTCATCCAGTCCTCGCCAGTTTTTTGTTCTTCCACGTAATCCATATGATAATTCCTTATTAACGGAGATTTGATTTCTCCCAGCATGGGAAAATGGGTAGTAAATAATATCAAGGGGCAGTCACTTAACTCAGAAAAATACTTTATTAAAGCATAAGAAATTGCTATACCATCGTGCGTGCCAGTACCTCTTCCCACTTCGTCTAATAATAGTAAAGACCGTTTATTGCAATTTTTCAAGATGTGTAGGATATCAAGCATTTCCACTTTAAAAGTAGAATCACCGTTTATAATATCATCGTGCGCACCGATTCGAGTGAGTACGTTTTCAAATATGCTTAATCTGATCTCTTCTGCGGGGACAAATGAGCCGATCTGTGCCATTATAGTAAGCAGTGCCACTTGTCTAATATAAGATGATTTCCCACCCATATTCGGCCCCGTTATAATATTGATTTTACCGTTTTCTGGGGACATCATGATATCATTTGGTACATAATGAACATCCAGCGACTCGATAATTGGATTTCTTGCATTTTTTGCGATTATGGCTTGTTGACCATTCACAAAAGTTGGTCTAACATAATTTACGTTGCATGATGTGGCTGCTAACGACAAAATACAGTCATACTGCGCCAAATTGAGTGTAATTTTACGGAGCTCTGTATATTCTGCCGTAATTTTGTTCAAGAATTCTTTATACTGTAGTTCAGATTCCCGAATTAATAAGTCCTTGTAATATTCTAGCTTTTGAGTCAGTTTCTGGGTTCTGGGAGTGGTAAATCTACTGACCATCTTCGTATTGTTAACTTTTATCCAATCATCTGGCAAGTCCTTAATTTGCGAGTTTTTCACTTCGATTAAGTAATCAACTTCATCTCTAAAATTTAGATATGGACGTTTGAGATATTTTCGTATTTCTGCCAATTCTTCCTTTAACTGTGACCGTACTGATTCGCTTTCCCTTTGAATTTTTATTATACCCTCTGAACAATCATAGTTATTTAAATTAAAAAAATCCATTACTTGCTTATCTGAATTTTTTTCCATTACCGCAGAAACGTTGATCATGGTCAAAAAATGAGGCAACTGAGTGGTAGAAAGTAGTTCATTCAATTCACTAAATAGTCTAAAAAGTAAAGGAGATTGTTTGCCTATCCTTCCATCTGATGACTTGAAATGTTCTGACAGGTAAGATTGATGCATCTTGAAGTGATCAACGAAAGAAGTTATTTGCTTTAAATAGAAATAGACTTCTTTTCTAGAAGTTGTACCATACATTATGCGATTTAAAGTTCTTAATAAGTCAGGGGTATGATTCAACATTTGATTCAACGATTCAAAAAATATACTGTTGTTGATTTCGGATGTAATGCACTCAATGGCATCAAGCCGCTCTTCAATTTGGTGTACATCAACCAAAGGTTTGAGAATCCATTCTCTCAACATTCTTAATCCAAACGATGTCCTTGTATGGTCCAATAACCAAAACAAAGAACCTTTACCACCATCATGGGTAAAAATGTCCAAACTTTGCAGGGAGTTAGGATCAAGTAACATATGTATTTTTGATGCGAAGGGCGAATAGATAGAAGGAATCAACATCACCTGCTCATTATTGTACTCAACCATATGCGAATATAACTTAGAAACTAAGCGTATGAGAGACGGCGAGAGTTGAATTTTCTCATTCATTACTTTTATTGCCTGAACTACATGATCTTCCAAATCATACTCCTGCTTGTGTATTAAAGGACATGAAATATCTTTGAAAAATTTCGCTACATGTAATGGAAGATCATCTGTATTTACCAGTACTTCTATGGGCTGTAAATATTTGATTCGTATCTGTAGTTTCTCATCAGCAAGATTAGGCTCTTCAAATTCATCATACACGACTTCCCCGTTATTTAAATTGACAGAAATTAAGGAATATTTAGCCACCTTTCCCTGATGTACGTCACGGGACAAAGCCCATATACTGTTTGTATCACCGAGAATACGTTTCCCCCTAAGGACAAAGGTGGAATTAACACCAAATGTAGCTTTGGTAAAGACATTTGAAATCTTTCTTTCAAAAACGCTTGATTTGCTGGCACCTGGATCATGCTTCTTAATAGCGCTTGTTTCTGCTTGCTCTACCACGGCAACCTTTAAATTATGATGCACAAGTCTCTCTAGGTGAACGTTTAATCTGACATCCGGGAAAGAACAGTACGCAAACTGCCTATGATTGCAATCTTGAGGATTAGACTCATCGATAGTCAATTTTCCAGGCACAAGTTTGATGTGAAGTATTCTGCTAACCGTTACTGCATCCTCTGCAAAACATTTGTACTTGTAGCCTACTCTAATAACAAGCACTTTATCTCTATGATGCATTTTCAGGTCCTTCACCTGTTTGTCCAAGGGAGTAAGTTTCGCTGTAGGGGACTTTCTGGCTTTTTTTTTTACGAAATCTTCCTCACCCTCTTCCTCATCATCTTCAGCCTCAACATTTTCATCACTTCGTCTTTTCATAATCCTATCCAATTTCTTAGCAAAGTCAATATCATTAAATGTTGTCGAAGTACCACTAGTCTTTTCTGAATTTTTCGAATTCTTGGAAGAAACACTGCCTTTGAGTGGAAAGCTATCATTAGTTACTGTTGTGCTTGCAACAGAAGATAAATTGTCCTCTTCATCAGTGTCAAGGCAGATGGATTCGCTACCAGCGCCATTTCCAACCGCAACTTCTTGTTCTTGCTTATGCGTCAGCTCTGATTTTACCGCCTTCTTGAAAAACCTGCTTATTGTGGGTTGTCCCGCCATTATTGTTAATAGATTCAACAAAATAAATCTATTTGCACTGCTTTTGGCTCTCAAAAGTACCAGTTTAGGTTCATTACCTATCACCATTGTTCCAGCTTATTTATCATTGAAAATTCACGTGATCGCAATATTCCGTCAGGAGTGATAAATACACGAAAATTTTTCTTTTTTTTCGGTGGCAACCAAAGTCAAACCATCGAATTCGAATAAGATAAACAGGGGCAAAGGTGAGTCGGGGAAACACTATTGGTAAAAGATAAGCAATTGAGAAACGTCACTCAGGGACAATTGATTACATGCTATCGGCCACATACCGTGATTTGAACACAGCATCTAATTTAGAAACATCAAAGGAAAAACAGGCCGCTCAAATCGTCATTGCACAAATTAGTTTATTATTCACGACTCTTAACAACGACAATTTTGAATCCGTGGAAAGAGAAATTAGACATATTTTAGACAGGTCGTCCGTAGATATTTACATAAAAGTTTGGGAACGATTATTAACCTTAAGTTCTCGGGATATTTTACAAGCGGGAAAATTTTTACTTCAAGAAAATCTACTACACAGACTACTATTAGAATTTGCGAAGGATTTACCGAAGAAAAGCACAGACCTTATTGAGCTTTTGAAAGAACGAACCTTCAATAACCAGGAGTTTCAAAAACAAACAGGAATTACATTATCACTTTTCATTGATCTATTTGATAAATCTGCAAACAAGGACATTATAGAGTCACTTGACCGCTCCTCTCAGATTAACGATTTCAAGACAATTAAGATGAATCATACAAATTATTTAAGGAATTTTTTTCTTCAAACCACACCAGAAACACTAGAGTCCAATCTACGCGACTTATTGCATTCCTTGGAAGGTGAAAGTCTAAATGACTTATTAGCTCTTTTACTGTCCGAAATACTTTCACCTGGGTCTCAGAATTTACAAAATGATCCCACACGGAGTTGGTTGACACCTCCGATGGTTTTAGACGCAACGAACCGTGGGAACGTTATAGCAAGATCTATAAGTTCTCTGCAAGCCAACCAGATAAATTGGAATCGTGTGTTTAATTTAATGTCAACAAAGTATTTCTTGAGCGCACCATTGATGCCTACTACAGCATCTTTGAGTTGCTTATTTGCAGCATTGCACGATGGTCCAGTTATTGATGAATTTTTCAGTTGCGACTGGAAAGTTATTTTCAAACTAGATTTGGCCATTCAACTTCATAAGTGGTCGGTACAGAATGGTTGCTTTGACTTATTAAATGCAGAAGGTACCAGGAAAGTTTCTGAAACCATCCCAAACACAAAGCAATCTTTACTCTACTTATTATCCATTGCATCATTGAATTTAGAATTGTTCCTACAAAGGGAGGAATTGTCTGATGGTCCTATGCTAGCTTATTTTCAAGAGTGCTTCTTTGAAGATTTCAACTACGCCCCTGAATATCTTATTTTAGCATTAGTCAAAGAAATGAAGCGGTTCGTTTTATTGATAGAAAACAGGACAGTCATAGACGAAATACTTATTACCTTATTGATTCAAGTGCATAATAAATCACCGTCATCGTTCAAGGACGTTATTTCTACAATAACCGATGATTCTAAAATCGTAGATGCAGCAAAAATCATAATCAACTCGGATGACGCACCTATTGCCAACTTTTTAAAATCGTTGTTAGATACGGGAAGATTAGATACGGTCATTAATAAACTTCCTTTCAATGAAGCTTTTAAAATTTTGCCATGCGCAAGACAAATTGGTTGGGAGGGGTTCGATACTTTCTTAAAAACAAAAGTTTCTCCATCTAATGTCGATGTAGTGCTGGAATCACTAGAGGTTCAAACGAAAATGACTGATACAAACACTCCATTTAGGTCATTAAAGACATTTGACTTATTCGCTTTTCATTCATTAATTGAAGTACTGAACAAATGCCCACTAGATGTTCTCCAATTACAAAGGTTTGAATCCTTGGAATTTTCCTTATTAATTGCATTTCCTAGATTGATCAATTTTGGTTTTGGACACGATGAAGCTATTTTAGCCAATGGTGACATCGCAGGGATTAATAATGATATTGAAAAGGAGATGCAGAACTATTTACAGAAAATGTATAGTGGTGAGTTAGCCATTAAAGATGTAATCGAACTTCTGAGAAGGTTAAGAGATAGCGACTTGCCAAGGGACCAGGAAGTCTTCACATGTATTACCCATGCCGTTATAGCAGAATCGACATTCTTCCAAGATTATCCATTGGATGCATTGGCTACTACATCTGTTCTTTTTGGATCCATGATTCTCTTTCAACTGTTACGTGGATTCGTATTAGACGTCGCATTTAGGATAATCATGAGGTTTGCCAAGGAGCCTCCAGAGTCCAAGATGTTTAAGTTTGCTGTACAAGCTATTTATGCATTTAGGATACGTTTGGCCGAATATCCACAGTATTGTAAGGACCTCTTGAGAGATGTTCCGGCTTTGAAGTCTCAGGCTCAAGTTTACCAATCTATCGTCGAAGCTGCTACCCTAGCAAATGCTCCAAAGGAAAGGTCAAGACCCGTCCAGGAAATGATCCCATTAAAATTTTTTGCTGTAGATGAAGTTTCATGTCAGATCAATCAAGAAGGTGCTCCTAAAGATGTCGTAGAAAAAGTTCTTTTTGTTCTCAACAACGTTACTCTGGCTAACTTGAATAATAAGGTTGATGAATTGAAAAAAAGTTTGACACCAAATTATTTTTCTTGGTTTTCCACATATTTAGTTACGCAAAGGGCTAAAACAGAACCTAACTATCATGATCTTTATAGCAAGGTTATAGTTGCTATGGGGTCAGGGTTGCTACATCAGTTCATGGTCAACGTTACTTTGAGACAATTATTTGTCCTACTATCTACAAAAGACGAGCAAGCCATCGATAAAAAGCACCTAAAGAATTTGGCTTCATGGTTAGGATGTATCACATTAGCTTTGAATAAACCAATTAAACACAAGAATATCGCATTCAGGGAAATGTTAATCGAAGCTTATAAGGAAAATAGACTTGAAATAGTTGTGCCTTTTGTAACAAAGATTTTACAAAGGGCTTCTGAATCAAAAATTTTCAAGCCTCCAAATCCCTGGACTGTTGGCATATTAAAGCTGTTGATTGAGTTGAACGAAAAAGCAAACTGGAAATTAAGTTTGACTTTCGAAGTTGAGGTTTTATTAAAATCTTTTAATTTGACCACCAAATCTCTCAAGCCCTCGAATTTCATCAATACTCCGGAAGTTATAGAAACTTTATCCGGTGCTTTGGGATCAATCACTCTGGAGCAACAACAAACAGAGCAACAAAGGCAAATTATACTAATGCAACAACACCAGCAACAGATGCTAATATATCAACAGAGACAACAACAACAACAACAAAGGCAACAACAACAACAACATCATATTAGTGCAAATACAATCGCAGACCAACAAGCGGCATTTGGCGGCGAGGGTTCAATTTCACACGACAATCCTTTTAACAACTTACTTGGTTCTACTATTTTTGTAACCCACCCTGACTTGAAGAGGGTATTTCAAATGGCTTTAGCCAAGTCAGTTCGCGAAATTTTGTTGGAAGTAGTCGAAAAGTCATCAGGAATTGCTGTTGTTACGACGACAAAAATAATACTTAAAGACTTTGCCACTGAAGTTGATGAGTCTAAGTTGAAGACGGCTGCAATCATTATGGTAAGGCATTTGGCACAAAGTTTAGCTCGAGCTACTTCAATTGAACCATTGAAAGAAGGCATACGTTCTACTATGCAATCACTAGCACCGAATTTAATGTCTCTTTCTTCTTCACCTGCAGAGGAGCTTGACACGGCAATAAATGAAAATATTGGCATTGCTCTAGTTTTGATTGAGAAAGCATCTATGGACAAGTCTACTCAAGATTTAGCAGACCAATTGATGCAAGCGATTGCTATTCGTCGTTATCACAAGGAAAGAAGGGCAGACCAACCATTTATTACGCAAAATACCAATCCATATTCACTGTCTTTACCAGAACCTCTTGGTTTGAAAAACACTGGTGTTACTCCTCAACAATTCAGGGTATACGAAGAATTTGGTAAGAATATTCCAAACTTGGATGTTATTCCGTTTGCAGGATTGCCCGCTCACGCTCCACCGATGACTCAAAATGTGGGTTTAACTCAGCCTCAGCAACAACAAGCGCAAATGCCTACCCAAATCCTAACCTCCGAACAAATAAGAGCTCAACAACAACAGCAGCAATTACAGAAAAGCCGTTTGAATCAGCCATCCCAGTCGGCTCAACCTCCAGGAGTGAATGTCCCAAATCCTCAAGGTGGGATTGCTGCAGTTCAATCAGATTTGGAACAGAATCAACGTGTTCTCGTTCACCTCATGGACATTTTAGTTTCTCAAATTAAAGAAAATGCTACGAAGAATAACTTAGCTGAATTAGGCGATCAAAACCAAATTAAAACCATCATTTTTCAAATTTTGACATTCATTGCAAAAAGCGCACAAAAGGATCAATTAGCTTTAAAGGTATCCCAAGCTGTCGTTAATAGCCTTTTTGCCACTAGTGAGAGTCCTCTCTGCAGAGAAGTTTTGTCCCTACTTTTGGAAAAGTTATGTTCTTTATCCCTCGTTGCTAGAAAAGACGTTGTCTGGTGGTTAGTTTATGCCTTGGACAGTAGGAAATTCAATGTTCCCGTTATCAGATCCCTTCTAGAAGTTAATTTAATTGATGCTACAGAATTAGATAACGTTTTAGTTACTGCAATGAAAAATAAAATGGAGAACTCAACTGAATTTGCTATGAAATTAATTCAGAATACTGTCTTGTCTGATGATCCAATTTTGATGAGAATGGACTTCATTAAAACCTTAGAACACTTGGCCTCTTCGGAAGATGAAAATGTAAAGAAATTCATCAAAGAGTTCGAAGATACTAAGATAATGCCAGTGAGGAAAGGTACCAAAACCACAAGAACAGAAAAGCTTTACTTAGTATTTACGGAATGGGTAAAATTACTTCAAAGAGTTGAGAATAACGACGTAATCACAACTGTTTTTATCAAGCAATTAGTCGAAAAGGGTGTTATCAGCGATACTGATAATTTACTTACATTTGTCAAAAGTTCTCTTGAGCTATCAGTTTCTTCATTCAAAGAAAGTGACCCGACTGATGAGGTTTTCATCGCTATTGATGCTCTAGGATCGCTAATTATAAAATTGTTGATTTTACAGGGTTTCAAAGATGATACAAGAAGAGATTACATAAATGCAATATTTTCTGTGATCGTTTTAGTGTTTGCTAAGGATCATAGCCAAGAGGGTACCACATTCAATGAACGACCATATTTCAGACTATTTTCTAACATCTTATACGAATGGGCTACCATCAGGACGCACAATTTTGTTAGAATATCTGATTCCAGCACTAGGCAGGAGCTGATCGAATTTGATTCTGTATTTTACAACACTTTCTCAGGATATTTGCACGCTCTGCAACCATTTGCCTTCCCTGGATTCTCATTTGCATGGGTGACACTATTATCACACAGAATGTTATTACCAATTATGCTAAGATTACCCAATAAAATAGGTTGGGAAAAGTTAATGCTTTTGATTATCGATTTGTTTAAATTTTTGGACCAATACACAAGTAAACATGCAGTCTCTGACGCTGTTTCGGTTGTTTATAAGGGAACACTGCGTGTTATTTTAGGCATTTCGAATGATATGCCATCCTTTTTGATTGAAAATCACTATGAATTAATGAACAATCTACCTCCAACATATTTCCAACTAAAGAATGTTATTTTATCTGCTATTCCTAAGAATATGACCGTTCCCAACCCATATGACGTGGATCTTAATATGGAGGATATTCCAGCATGTAAAGAACTACCTGAAGTCTTCTTTGATCCTGTAATTGATTTACACTCATTGAAAAAGCCAGTTGACAACTACCTACGTATTCCCTCAAATTCATTATTAAGAACAATACTAAGCGCTATTTACAAGGATACCTATGACATAAAAAAGGGCGTAGGCTACGACTTTTTATCTGTTGATAGTAAATTAATTCGCGCTATTGTATTACATGTGGGCATTGAAGCTGGAATAGAGTATAAGAGAACTTCTTCAAATGCGGTATTTAATACGAAGTCTTCTTATTATACTTTATTGTTCAATCTGATTCAAAATGGTAGCATCGAAATGAAATATCAAATTATTCTGTCTATTGTGGAACAATTGCGGTATCCAAACATCCACACCTATTGGTTCAGCTTTGTGTTAATGAATATGTTCAAAAGTGACGAATGGAATGATCAAAAACTTGAAATCCAAGAAATTATTTTAAGAAACTTTTTAAAAAGAATTATTGTTAACAAACCACATACCTGGGGTGTTTCAGTTTTCTTTACTCAGTTGATAAACAATAACGATATTAATCTTTTAGACCTGCCCTTTGTACAAAGTGTTCCCGAAATTAAACTAATTTTACAACAATTAGTAAAATATTCCAAAAAATACACAACCAGTGAACAAGATGACCAATCCGCCACCATCAATAGAAGGCAAACCCCTCTACAATCCAACGCGTAAAAAAACTGCATTTATTTATATACGAAAATCATGATTTCAGAAAAAAAAATATAACTTGTATAATACTATATTTCAGAGAATACTATTTTGAATAAGAATAGAAGCAATTTCGATTAACTTTTCTTACTGTATATGGGTCGCTTTCACTTTTGAACTACTGAAAATTAGTGTTACCCGTATTATTGTTTTGGAGAATAATAATAATAATGAGCATCAATTTATATCAAACAAGAGCTGCAATTACCTTATGTCCATGACGCACTGCGAACAAAGAATAATTGAGTAATCGAACTTGAAGTTCTATAGAACAGCTTGTATATGGTTTCATTGTTCAAAAGAGGTAAGGCTCCACCGCTCACGAAAGAAGGCCCCACTTCTAAAAAGCCTCCTAACACAGCGTTTAGACAACAAAGGCTTAAGGCATGGCAACCAATACTGTCTCCTCAAAGTGTGCTTCCGTTGTTAATATTCGTTGCATGTATATTTACTCCTATTGGTATTGGACTCATTGTAAGCGCTACTAAGGTACAAGATCTAACAATTGATTATAGTCATTGTGATACAAAAGCATCTACAACTGCTTTTGAAGATATACCAAAGAAGTACATTAAATATCACTTTAAAAGTAAAGTTGAAAATAAACCACAATGGAGGCTAACCGAAAATGAAAATGGCGAACAATCATGCGAACTGCAGTTCGAAATCCCAAACGATATCAAGAAATCCATTTTTATATATTATAAAATAACCAATTTTTATCAAAATCATCGCAGATATGTCCAATCGTTTGACACAAAGCAAATATTAGGGGAGCCTATCAAAAAAGATGATCTGGATACAAGCTGTAGTCCAATAAGAAGTAGGGAAGACAAAATAATATATCCCTGTGGGTTGATCGCTAATTCCATGTTTAATGATACATTTTCTCAGGTGTTGAGTGGTATAGATGACACAGAAGACTATAATTTAACTAACAAGCATATATCATGGAGTATTGATCGTCACAGATTTAAAACCACCAAGTATAATGCTAGCGATATTGTTCCACCGCCAAACTGGATGAAGAAGTATCCCGATGGGTATACAGATGAAAATCTTCCTGATATCCATACTTGGGAAGAGTTCCAGGTATGGATGAGGACTGCAGCCTTTCCCAAGTTTTACAAGTTGACGTTGAAAAATGAATCTGCTTCTTTACCGAAGGGTAAATATCAAATGAACATTGAGTTGAATTATCCGATTTCACTCTTTGGTGGCACAAAATCATTTGTACTGACTACAAATGGAGCTATTGGTGGTAGAAATATGTCACTAGGCGTACTGTACCTCATCGTTGCAGGGCTTTGCGCCTTATTTGGCATCATTTTTTTGGTTAAATTAATCTTCCAACCAAGAGCGATGGGTGATCACACTTATTTGAATTTTGATGATGAAGAAAACGAGGATTATGAGGATGTACACGCAGAGAATACAACATTGAGGGAAATTTTATAGAGGCCAAAAAACAAACTTTAGTGCCTGTAGGTATTTGTGTTTATAAGTAAACAAGTTTTGTTGACTTCCTGAAACGTAAACAAAAGAAAAATTGAAGTATGCCTTTTTACGCTTGGAAAATAGTGCGACAAAGAACTCCCAGGGTTTGCTATTCCCATTTAGATGATGAAATGATAGAAAAGTGGAAAACGTTTATCATGAAATCATCTATACATATACGTAAAAATGTAAACTATGTAAAAATATGTTCCCTATAAAAGTGATGCTCTTCCGGAACGTTTTCTTTTTCCCACAAATCTCGTTGAAACCTGAACCAATCTGGTAATTCAGAATCACAGGGTATCCTTATTTTGACGTTATCTTTTCCCCTTGCTTTATAATAGCCATAATCTCCATTTTCTTTTTTATTAAATGCTAATCTATACCTATGGCCAAAAATTCCTAGGTCAGAAGAGGTTTTCTTCAAATCGTCTCCTAGAACTCCACTTACTTGTAATACTTTATTATTTTTCACTTTGGTTTCGATTTGATTTATTAATGTCAAAAGCCGCTGAGGCACTTCTGGCTCTCTGCAAAGGTCATCTTCATTTACTCTAATAAGTTTGCCAGAATTGGCCTTATACTCTATCGAATGCGTCCTATTATTCTCAAGGGGCAATTTTTTTGCTTTGTTGTCCACAATTGTCTTATTATCCTTCTCCTGTTCTATCTCAATGTTAATTATTTCTAGAAATGTTTCCGCAAAATAATTTCTATTCTTACCAGAAAATAATCTGTACTCATTTATGATTGATGCAATATTCCATTTCTGAATTTTTCGAAGTATACCAATGACCAACGCGGTCTTATCTACCAATAAAACATTATAATTATCCACATTCAATAATGTTTTGAAAGTTCTTTTTAAACACGTGCTCTTAATCAGCATTAAGTCATCATTGTCAGTCAAGTGGTAAGCCAATTCCTCCTGAATTACAGGATCCCCTGTAGTAGAATTTTGTGACCCATTTGCAGTGGATTTTTTCTTTTCTTCCTGTAATGATAGAGTACTGTTATTATTCGAATATAAATTTGCGTTAGATACAGAAGAGCTTTTTACCGGAACTGCCGCAGCCGAGAAATCAGACATCCTTAAAACAATCCATTTTATGGATGATCTTGTGAAAAAATCTTTGAAAAACTTGGATGGTTCTTGACCTCCAATAAATATAGCTGTCTTTAAATTGAGAGTTTCCAGAAAGGATAAATTTAATGTCTCCACTTTAGAACATCTATATATTCCTTCTTCAGCAATCCCAAAGTTAGCAGGTGGAACCAGCATTATGAATTCAGGTTATGGATCGCACCAGTGCTGTAAGTGTCTCTCTTTTTATTCTACGATCTCCATATAACAACCACATCTCATTTCTTTACCTTACTGTCCATTTAATGCTAGAAAACTTCCGAATATTGTATTATTATTACCCGGATATGTCAAGGCGGTATATTAAGATGTTCCTTTCAAAAGTTTCATTATACCGCATACGGTAAGGACAGCCATAAGTAGTTTTACTGATAAAATATGGGGCTAAAGAACTGTATATTTATGGATAGCACTAAAAGTAAAGATTTTCCCCGTGTCCTGACTTGGAGAAACAAAATTTCATTGTCATAAAAAACTTTTAAAATATGATATTCAAAGCTTGAGCATTGGGCTTCTGGATGACAGTTCTAATCAAGTTGGGTCTAAGGATATTGCATGTATACAAAGGATTCTTTCGGAAAGTAATCCTGAAATATTTTTTTTTTTCGTCTGAACATACGAAAGTAAATAAAAAAAGTTCAATGCATGCCTTCCTATGCAAGATTTATAAAAGGTGAACAGGTCAGGAGCAGCCACATCTCAATAAAGGCAGTTAAAGACGGTGATGTAGGTGCAGAAAGAGAAAGTGAACAAAGGATGATTTGAGATGTGTAATGATTCGTTTGAGCAGCAACAACTGCTAAGATATTCATACTAATAGGCCACTTCACACATTATGCCTTGGAGAATATCCTGCATTGCTCCTTTTATAGTATAGTCTATTCAGCACTAACAAGCAAAGCGAACATAATGGTAAAACTAACTTCAACTGTTGCTGGTGTCGCCTGCATCGCTGGCCCTCCCCTCCACTACGGCCATTTTAGCACAACTTGAATGAGTCAACTTGGTTGAGTTGCATGTTAACGTCTCTGATATCAGAGCTCACTTGCTCAATAATACATGTTACAAACTGCCCACTAAATTGAACACTCTAACATTATATTGACCTGAATTATTTGAAACGAAGTCAACAGAATGATCACTGATTTTCCAATGTACTCCGCTATGTTGAAGCTAGCCATCTTAAGCGATCAATGACGGTGCTCAATCATTCTTCGAAATGGGCTAAAAATGACAGTTGAAATATATTCTTTACGTTCATTTTTTTTCATACTGCAAACCCATTCTAGAACCAATGGTAAAAGTGACGGGAGTTGCTTTCTTTTACTATTTCAATGATAGCTATAGCCTGCATACACACAAAAGAATGTAAGTGATTGCGTGAAAGCTTAAAGTCTTAAAACTGTATTTTTTTCAACTCCTCCCATATATTAAACTGGTCCTCACAGTTCGCAGGATAACTAACAATTAAAAAAATTGTTCATATGGTTGTATTTCTTTCCGTCTCACATTATTAAAATTCAACGAAGAAGTTTCTACAATAACAGACAAGGGCCTACGATTACTATGTACTGGAAGGTGAGTCTTGAATTCATCCTCAGAGATTGTTCTAAAGACCAACAGAAATCCATATAGATTACCGTAGTTACTCTGATGGAATTTCAGAGTAAGACCCTTGTCAACTTCATCACTTTAAGTTGAGATGTAGAAAGACACTTTTGTAAGGTCTCCAACAAGTATATTTGATAAATAGACTGTTGAGCTACAAAAACTCAATGTGAAGTAAAAGACCTCATAAATGATCGATTATCTGTTTGGCAGGTACTAATAAAACTGCATTGGTGTCTTTTTTCACTTACGTTAAAAAAAACTTTTTGCAATGATTTAAGCGTGCGTGAAGATAACACTACAATCCATTTTAAAGCAACATCCACATTGAGTGTATACACCACAAAGGTTTTTTCAGGGCGTTTTTCTCGCCACTTTATGTTGACCAAAATTATTAATGGAACTTACAACGTTTCCAAAAGTTAGTTAAATACATACGTCTATTTACTAAGCAAGAAATATATCATGACAAGCCCAAATATTATATTGTTATGTTTACAAAAAAAAAATGGCTATATACATCAAGTCTGGAGGCTTTTTATAACAAGCAAGTGGGGTAACTTAGACATAAGATTGACTTCTTTGAATTCAACAAAAATACATACTTTTGATGATTTCAATGGTAGAAGCAGTAGTAACTATGCCGATGAAATAAAATCCTGATATCATCTATATAGTAGTACTCACGTTACTAGTATATCATCTATAAGATGTAGGAAAATGTCATAAGAAATGAGAAACAGTCATTAAATTTAATGGAAACGAAATGCAAGGATTGGTGATGAGATAAGATAATGAAACATAGAAAACGAAAGGAGAAATAACAGTAGTATTATTATTATTATTATTATGTAGAAATATTGACTCTCTCTTGTAGATTCATATATCTTCAAGGGGAACTTCTTGTACATTTTGTATACCTATATTATAGCGTTTAACAACAATGGAATCCCAACAATTACCAAAATTTTCACACATTCCTCATATAAAATCTAAGCAATGACTAGAGAACTATCGCTAAATTATATAGAGCAAGGAAACCGAATAATTACATGTGTCAGATAAGAAAAAAATAAAGAAAACAACGCGTCATGAAAAAGAGTTACTGAACCTTCAGATCCTACTTATTGTAATGCTTCGCGACATCCAATCCATTTAATAATCAATTTAAAACTAGAGTTGGTAGAGTTCCTTGTTGAACGTGATAACCCAAAAGCATAATACGAGTAATGTTTCAGTATTGCTATTATATGTTTACACAAGGAAAACATATAATAACAAACCTCTAATCCGGTAGTACTTAAGAAACTATAGTTTCTATGTACAAAAAGGTAACTATGTAATTCTTACATTTACATAACATATAGAAGGGTCCAATAAACTTACTAAACTTACTACCTTGTTGTATATAGGCTAGATCGTAATCCACTACGTCAACATAAAAAAAACTTAAGGAGTTTGAATTTTATGTACAAACAGATTGTTAAAATATAATATAAGATTATGGAAACGAACTTGCTCTAAAAAAAATTTAAAGTTTTATAAAATCCTCGCACTATCGCTGTTATACATGATGTCCCCAAAGCGTGTACAAATAATTTTGTAGTATTGTATCGGTAATATCATACAAGAAGAAAATAGTTGCAAATCTCTAACCCACTAGTACTTAAAAAAACTGTAGTTTCAGTGCAAAAAAGTTTTAACATTACGTATCTTGTACCCTTTTTATTGCATATAGAAAGGTCAAATAATCCTTCACATCATGAAATATAAGCTAAATCGCATTTCTTTTCGTCCACATTTGCAAACAAAACTTTTCAATAATAATTTTATAAATAGTATCAATATATATATATATATATATATTTATTTGTTTACTTTTTCTATCAGTGTTTTCAATTTTTTATTAAACAATGTTTGATTTTTTAAATCGCAATTTAATACCTAAATATAAAAAATGTTATTATATTGCAAAAACCCATCAACCTTGAAAAAAAGTAGAAACGTTTTATTTAATTCTATCAATACATCATAAAATACGAACGATCCCCGTCCAAGTTATGAGCTTAATCTTCCATAAAAATATTTGAAAGCAATAGATCATGTACTAAACTAAAATCAGGGAAATTAAGACTCCTTTTGAAGTAATACCTATTACTTACTAATACGTTTGAGAATAAGCGCAGGTACTCCTGGTTTTTGTTAAAACTACAAATTTATACTTAGCATTACGAAGATTCTCGATTCCGAAAAACAAAAATTTTATCGTCATATACAAATCTAGAAATTACCAGAGCTATCCATCTTGTTCAAGAAGGTAGGCGAGGACATTATCTATCAGTACAAACATCTTAGT
>ERZ794936.354-NODE-354-length-24137-cov-6.538826_pt1 | contig 24137 bp, 16 predicted proteins | sample MGYA00511083_ERZ794936 | MGnify/ENA primary metagenome ERZ794936 (study PRJEB30137, sample SAMN04331409) | food metagenome | isolation source: Y2 must sample point D1 replicate A | place: Australia: South Australia | collected 2014 ... | reverse complement strand
ATCACCATCTATGTACTCAGCCTCTGTAGATCACCATCCCTGCATCCAGTGCACAGCTCCAAAAAAAAAAAATATCGGAACTCTGTTCCCCGGCAAAAAAGCGCTACCAAGTCGCTTCCTCTCAAAGGCCGAAATTCTGATTTATACAGTACCCTTTTTTTTTTGGTGCGCGTTTCAGATTATACGGGGGAATTAAGTGGCAAAAATTTTCTCCCTATATTTGGGCATTCGTTTACTAGTAAACCCCTATTTGTTTTACTTCCAATCACACCCTAAATTAATCATCCCCTTAGATTGTATATAAGTGACACCAGATTGACACTTTGTTTAAGGTATAGATTCTATAAGATAACATATTAGTGAATTGATAATATATATAAATATATTGATTTAAATAGAGAAAAATGACATCCCTGGAAAAGAGACCTTCACCAATGCAAAGACAAGCCTCTATAATAGATGAAAACGCCACAGCCAATGACCTTGTCATTCACCAAATGTACAAATACTTGAACAGTGGTGATTTCAAGGAATCAGTTGAAATGAAGTCTTTTTATCAACTATTCAAAAGATACATTTTATCCAAAGACATCAAGTCAGAAGTCTCATGGGATGAGATCAAATCTCCTACTCACAAAGAAGTTGTTGACTACAACGAATTAACCGGCAAAGATTTGGATGCCTCCAAGATCTTATCTAAATTAGCTGTTTTGAAGTTAAATGGTGGTTTAGGTACTTCCATGGGCTGTGTTGGTCCTAAGTCTGTTATTGAAGTCAGAGATGGTAATTCTTTCTTAGATTTATCTGTCAAGCAAATTGACTTCTTGAACACCAAGTACAAATCAAATGTTCCTTTGTTATTAATGAACTCATTCAACACTAACAACGACACTCAACAAATCATAAAAAAATATTCAAACAGTAACTGTAAGATCAGATCTTTCAACCAATCCAAGTTCCCAAGAGTTTACAAGGATTCTTTGTTGCCAGTTGCTTCCGATATGGATGCTGAATTAGACTCCTGGTACCCTCCAGGTCACGGTGATTTGTTTGAATCTTTGTACAACTCCGGTGAACTAGATGAATTAATCAACAATGGTACTGAAGTCTTATTTGTTTCCAATGGTGATAACTTAGGTGCCACTGTTGATTTAAATATTTTGAACTACATGTTGGAAACCGGCAGTGAATACATCATGGAATTGACTGATAAGACTAGAGCCGATGTTAAGGGTGGTACTTTGATCACCAAAAACGGTAAGGTTGAATTATTAGAAGTTGCTCAAGTTCCAAAAGAACACATCGATGACTTCAAAAACATCAGAAAGTTCAAGTACTTCAACACCAACAACTTATGGATCAACTTAAAGGCCATGAAGCAATTGATTGTTGAACAAAAGTTGAAGATGGAAATCATTCCAAATGTGAAGTCTGTCGTAAGAAATGGACATGAAATTCCTGTTTTGCAGTTAGAAACTGCTGTTGGTGCTGCCATCAGATTCTTCTCCAATGCTCACGGTGTTGTTGTTCCTAGATCCAGATTCTTGCCTGTTAAGACCTGTTCTGACTTATTGATGGTAAAGTCAAACTTGTTCAACTTAGAAGACGGTTGTTCTTTGACATTGACTCCTGAAAGATTCTTTGGAGGAAACCCATTGATTAAGTTGGGTTCTCACTTCAAGAAATTGAAGTCTTTCCAAGAAAGAATTCCACACATTCCAAAAATTGTAGAATTAGACCACTTGACAATTTCTGGAAATGTGTTTTTGGGAAAGAATGTTCAATTAAAGGGAACAGTCATTATAGTTTGTTCTGAAGGAGAAAGAATTGATATTCCAAACGGATCTGTTTTAGAAAACGTTGTTGTTACAGGTAACTTACAAATCCTGGAACATTAGAGGTTAAATTATTTAGCATATTAAAAAAAAAAAAAAAATAGAAATAGAAAATGATACATTGTTACATAAAACTATATATTGAGATTACTAATCATCATAACAACAACAGCAAAAAAATCATATATATAATCATTTTGTCAAGTATTCACTAAGGAGATTTTCCAAGGTAACCACGTCATCGTAGATATCATCAACAGTTTTTTTCTTTAATGAATTCAATAGATCTGAGATTTTCCGTTTAACTTCGTAATGAGGGTTATTCTTCTGTGGATTGTTGTTGTAACCATACAACAAAAATTCAAAGAGTTTTTCTGTACTCTTTTCTCTTTGAATATGCTTGGTATCTTGGGTTTCGAGACTATCTGACTCCACTGAAGGGTTGAGAAGAAACGTTGATACATTTCTGCTCTCGTGTATCCATTCAGTATCTGGATGTTTATGTGTTGGAGGCTTTGTTATGTTTGGGATACTCGATAGCAATGGATTGTTGAATTTATTGGGGGTTTGTAAACCTGCTGAGTTAAAGTTTTGGAAATATGTCATCTGAGCAGCTTGATAAGTAGATGGAGTTATGTTTCTTGAAGCTGGAAATAAATTTGATGTAGGTGGCAGTGGGAGATGGATTGTTTCTTTATTGATCTTCCCTTTGGTCATGGTTTTGTTATTTTTGTGCTTGTTTAGTACTCCTTTGATGATATTTATGTCATCTTTTCTGATTACACTTTCATTTTTAAAGTTCCTAACACTTTTATCGATTTCCCCAGTATCTATCGATGAAGGACCTCTTTTTTTCTGATCTCTAAACTCACAATATAGTTTTTTTGATTGCTTACAAGTTTCACAAAGAAGCTTGTCTGGTAGCTCTAAGTTTTCTATGGGTATGCACTTGCACTTCTTTTTCTGGCAGTTTATACAAGCATGCGAAATATTTCGTTTTGTTTGTTTTGGTGGAGAGCTAGTTTTGTCTATAATATTCGTAGGTAGAAAGTTGTTGTTGGAAACAACAGCTTTCGGGGCTTCTTTAACCAGCATCTGATGATCTTATGTATATGAAAAAAAAAAATAATAAGTAATAAATCAATTACAAATCAAATATCAAATCGTAATTATCTATCCTTTTTGGTGTTTTTCAATTTCTATGTATTCAATTACTCTATTTTTTTTTTCGACTTTTTATTTCATCAGCCGAAGAATCTGGGGTTATTCCTGTACGGAATATATTGCTTAGTTATTCGTTTTTCGATATTTTGTTTATGAGAGGGAAAAATATAGGTACATTTGAGGCTCATTATATCCGGTTAAATTTGAATACAAAATGAAGAGGGAAAAACCTTTATTCACTATCCGGAAAAACGGAGGAGCGGGGAAAAAGCTCTGAGGTGATTGTGCACCTTTTGGGAAAGATGTGGAGAAATGATTGGGAGTATCTCCGTTTGTCGGAGATAACACGTAGAGGAAGCCCAAAAAGGTGTGGAGAAATGATCGAGAGTGTCTCCGTTTGTCGGAGATAACACGTAGAGGGGCCCAAAATGGTATGGTTGACAGGTGGCACAAAATGTAAGTGTTTAATTATTGATATTGCTGCGTTGTTGTATACACCGCTGACGAACATGCATTTGTGAGCAGTTTGCTACCGTATGCACCTAAGAGCTTTTATTGATAATGAAAGTCACGTGTAAATAAAAAGAGTGTGGAATATTTCCGTGTATCGGAGATAAGCATCTGACAAACAGCCTGATCACGAATGCAGAACATAATGATATCAGCAGGTAGGCATTGGCCGTAAAAGCGTCTACACCATTACACTATTGAATAGGTTTCCTGTAACAACCACACAGCACCACAAGTTTCTTATGCTAGAACTTTACCTCTTTTATTATTATCTTTTAACCAAAATGAACACTGAAATCCTTTCTTGCAGAGTTACGCATAGTCTATCGGATATAAGACACAGTACCATATACACTATAAACCAAAGCAAGTCTAATGGCTTGAACCACGAAAAGACTTACATACTAAACCAACTAAAAAATGAAAATAAACAGCTATTTCTTCACAAATCGTCTCCAAATCGGCTGCTAGAAACAGTGTACCCGGTTGCTTCTTGTTCATTGAGGTTGCGATGTGCACAGCAACTGATTTGTTCTTATATCCGATACATTTATAGAATTTAAAGACGCTTTTAAATAGTGAAATAAAAATTTAAAAGTTTTAAAAAATCAATAATATAATTCAACACCACACATCACGTAATCAAGAGCTTAAGTATATAAAATACTTATATGTATACCAAACAAAGCATTGATGATAAGAAACAATAAGTAATATGTCGGATAGATCATTGAACATAGCCTTACACAGGTATCATCATATCCTAAATCAAAGCTTTGATTTACCAGATAAAAAACTAGTAGATATATTCTTCATATTACTAAGTAATCATATACAGCAAGGGAAACAGTCAGATTTAGATTTGAATTTGTTGTATATTTATTTAAACAAAGTCTTTTTCAAATTAGCAAATAATGATCAAAACCAAAAAGAAAAGCTATTCTTAACAAATAACGAAATCCAGGTTATATTACAGAATATTATACAGAATAGGGAAGCAATCAACGATGATTTCTTGATATTTCAAATTCTAGAGAGTATATTAATCTTTTACAAAGAACTTCGTTATATTAATGATGATATTTTCTATTTCCAACTTATCTCTTTGATCATTGTTAAAATTGTTTTCAAAGATTTTGAAAAAGACGTGATGCCACTCTCATCTGGTGTAACATTTCTATCAAACATACTCATAAGTTCTAAAAAAGAGGTATTGTCAAAAAGAGACTTACACAAAATAGCACCAGGTATTATTACCAAATTGATTAAAGTATTAAGCAACAATTGGAAGCATGATACCAATTACCTGAAAGTTGCATTGACTTTGCTAACACAGACCATATTAAAATGTAAAGAAGAATTTTCTAAGAATGAAAACATTTTAATATACCAATCATTAGACTCAATGATAAACAAAAATTGGACAGTGAACTATAAAAGCACAAATACCAAAGTTGATTCTATAATATTACAAGATTTTATAATTCCATTAAAAGACTTTGAACTGGTAAGTGAGCTTTTGATTATAGAATATTTATACAGATATGAGTCCTATGCTTCAGAATTACAGAAACAAGAAGTGTTTGATCAGTATAGTATTACAAATGTCTTATGTGAAAAAATCAAAATGATTGATGTCTTATATTTTGATTTGAAGACTTTCAAAATTTTTAAAAATGGATTGATGAAATTATCTCAAGCGATGAATGGTGAAGAAAGAAACTATTTTAATAAACAGTTTAATCTATTTGTTGAGTATGGATATACAAAGCCTCAAAAACAAAGTTTTTTGAATCAAAAAGAAGTTCAGTTGCCTAGCCATATAAGTAATAATACTTTGCAAAACAAAGAACTGTCAGTCAAGTTTATGGTTAATGAAAAAGTAAATTCTTTTGCACAAATTGACAATCAACTTTTAGACATGGTTTTAAATGGTGAAATCAAAAGCAAATGGTTGGAATTGGCTGAAGTTTGGCAAGTATTTTTCAATCAAAAAGATATTCTTGAAATCATGAACGAGTACAGTATGAGTAGTGATGATGAGTTAAACGACAAAAGAACATATTTATATTACTACATGTTCTTCCAAATGGCAAATGTCACTGATACTACTGAAAAACAACATCATACAAATAATGATGATATTATAAAGAACTTGGATTCAATTAATATTGACGACTTTTTGACTTTTTCAGATGATGATGAATTTTTAACAAAAGATTTGAAAGTTCAAAATTCTCCAGCAGAAGTGACTATACAGGATGAAGATGAGATTATGCTGGATCAGTGTTTGCAGCTCATTGATGTATCTCCAAGCCAAATTTTTACTATATCTGATGCTTACTTTATTTGTGGGTACATATCAAGTTCTTACACGTGTGTAAAAGACTTGCAGGACCTAGAAACTGAACTCATCCCTTTGCTATTAACAAACATAGACAATCCTGTATCTCAATACTCACTTCAAATTTTAAGTAATAGAATATACCCTAATAAACAATTGAGTTTATCTTTTCAAAATATGATTAAAAGAAACACAGATGTGATATTGTCCCATGTATCGTCGATTATTTCTTCTTCTAGCATGAGCAACCAACAAATGTGGATTGTATTTACTAAGAATGTCTTTCAGGTATGTGGTATTGAAGTTGTATCAAAAGCAGACGATGTATTTAACTTGATGTTTGAATTGATGGCTATGAAATCATTGAACCCGAGTGATGACGGTTATGAAATGACCAGCATTTTGGAATTGTTTAGTGTGGTCTTTGACCTAATCATTGACCAATACAAGAATCTAATTAATAACGAAAGTTCTGCAAAAGTTTCAAGAACAACTTTGAAAGATGTAGTTGACTTATTTAAAAACCACAGCTACATGTATGATTCAGACGAGGATGATGATATAGAAGAAATAAATGCTGTCGTTCCTGCTGAAAACCAAGAAGTATCCTTGGCAGATGAACCTGCCTACACCGGGGAAATCCCTGAACATATTTATAAACTTGTCATAGAGTTACTGGGCTATACTGAAAGAATCTATCCTTTACTATCAGAATCATCAGTCAAATCATACACTACTCTATTAAATAATATCAAGAAAACCTGCTTGATTTTGAACACCAGTGCCAAAAATTACTTACCTCAGTTGGCACAAGTGATATATCCATTTGTAGAAAAAATTGTGAAATCTGGTATTTTGGGAACTGAAAGAGTTGGTTCATTTGTAGCAAGTGAAAAGACAGAATTGGTGAAAAATCTTGGATACAGTTCATTCAATATTAATCAGATATTGCTTACCAACACTATAGAAATTCTGACTTTGATTGTCAAACAACAACCTTCGTTCATGTTCACACGAGTCTCCGAGTTGTACTTTGATTACCTTCATAACCGTATAACAAGACATGAAGGTGTTGATAAAGTTTTGGATGACTTCAAAGCAGAATTGAATAAATTTGTACAAAGTGAAGGTGGACTGGTTGTAAAGGACACAGATATTTTGAAGTTGGCAAGATGATGGTTTAATAAGTTAAAACAAATTATGATGTCCAAAATACCAACCTAAAGCTGCGACCAAGGAAGTCAGCACGTGACTTCAAGAAAGGATAATCTTAAAGCACCAAATGCTACATGAATGATTAAATAACGCCCTAAGGGTGTTTAATTCTTAGCATCATGGTCTAGATGCTGATATCATGGTGTAACGGTCGGTACCATGACCTGAGTTACTCAACGGTTTCCTCTTGAAAACTGTTGGTGAATTCACCTCGAGTTTTCTAACACTATATAAGAGTTAAGATAGACATAACATTACAACATTTGATCGTGAGTTGATAATAGCATATATAGAACCATTCTAGATTAAAAACACTTCATTGCGTTTTCACTTGTTTAATATAGGATTAAGCACTGCATCTAAGTATAACACGGTACCATCAGAGAAATTACAGCGGTGCGAAACGCAGTCCATATCTCCGACATATAAGCACATCACGTGCTTCTTTTGTAAACCATTTTTGGTGTGTCCCGATTAGGAAACTATTCCTTCGGAACGACTAACCTATGTTTTCGGAACAGCTTCCCAAAACGGAAATTTCTCCGTTCAGTTGCTGATTTATTTTTTTTAGACCCTGTTCCGTTCGGAAGAATTTCCTTTTTTGGCTTTTTTCATCGATGATTTTGGCTTCGCAGGATTATCCGTTTTTTTAAATAATCATGTAGTATACAGAATATTGAATTTAAACTATGTACTGTTTTTAAATATGTTGAGAGTTCACCTAATACAACCAAAAAAAAAAAAAGAAACTCCCCTTATCGTTTACATATACATACTCTTTATTAGCTAGCTGGAAATATGTCTGTGGATCCACTATACATAACACCACACGAAACTGCATTAGCAGTGATAGCAACGTCTATGAAGAAATCCAGACTTACTCTCCAAACCCTTATAATCAACTCTGTTATGGGAGGTGTGTTATTTTCATCCGGAGGTATGTTGTACTCTATAGCTGTGGGCAACAATCCAGAGCTTTCTGTGAATAATCCAGGTTTGCTCTCCATTTTGGGTGGGTTATTTTTTGGTATTGGGTTGTTTTATGTCATCATCAATGGTTGCGATTTGTTTAATAGTAATATTTTGTTTTTTACCGTGGGTTTATTGAGAAATGCAGTAAATGTATATGATTTGACAATTTCTTGGGTAGTGTCTTGGTTAGGAAATCTTGCAGGATCATTGTTCATGTCATATGTCATTTGTCATCTTTCAGGCAGTATGAAATCAGAGAACTTAAAACAAGGAACAATTGATATAGCTGAATTCAAATTAAGCTTTTCTTTTGTAGAAGTATTTTTGAAGGGAGTTGCTGGTAACTTCTTTGTTTGTTTAGCCGTATACCTTCAGTTGATGAGCAAACCTATGCATGTCAAATTTTTAACCATCATATTGCCAGTTTTTACTTTTGTAACTTCTGGTTTTACGCATACTGTTGCAGAAATGTTTCTGATTCCTACAGGTATGTTCAATGGTGCCAATATTAGTGTTAAATTATTTATTTGGAAAAACCTAATACCAGCATCAGTTGGTAACATAGTAGGAGGCATGTTATTTTCTTTAACTATCCCTTACTACCTACACTTATATGTTGTTGAGCAAGATAGAAAACTGCTACAATTACCTGAATACGATGCTTTTGATGAACAGCCGGAAATTAATGTAGATTCTAGAGTTGTTAAAGCAAAACCTAGAAGAATGATACATAAAATCAAAAAGATCAATAGAAAAGGTAATAAAAAATCCAAATACAATAGTAGCAGTGAAACATCATCGCCAAGCAGCAAATCGGCTAGTTATATTAATCCACCAGGAGTTTTCCCTATTGAAGGGTTTATTCCTTTGACCAAAGAAAAGACCATTATGAATGGTGAAACAGAAGATGAATATGAAGAAAAAAATATGAACGATGATGACTACGAAGATGATAATAGCGAAGACACGTCATCTGTAGAAATAAGAACAGAAGATGAAAATACGAATGAAGACGGTGATGCGGAATATGATTTAGTCGAACCGTATACTCCAGACCAGACTGCTTTGAACTTACCAGAGACCTATAATTCCTATAGTAATCAAGATCTTGCTGATATGGACGTGGTAAGTACAATGGATTCTTTAGACCTTGAAAATCAACAAATTAAAGCTAATAAGTCCCAAATAAAAGACATGCTAAAAGAAAAAGAAAAGAGTGAGTCTGAAGAATACGAAAAGACTGGTGGGTACAATCCCGAAAAGAACAAACTGGGTACAAAGTTAAGTAAGATATTCACATCTGTGAACGAAGATGTAGCAAAAAGCAAAAAAATTCATACCTTGGAGAAATTGAAAAAGACTTTGTCAAATTCAAGTAATAAGTTAATTTCAAAAAAGAACGATAGTACAGAAAATAAACTAAATGCATTGCCAAGCAAAAACAATAAGGGTAGCAGTCAACCTCCTGTTGGCAAAGATCCAGCGCAGTCTAGAAGATCATCACTGGCTAGTAGCAGACATTCTTTGAGCAGCAAAGCGAAATTCCGTAGAGAATTGAAAAACCAGAACATGACCAACAAGGCTTTGATGATGGCTGATCCTGTTGCTGGTTCTGTTGATCTTGATGAATCTTTTGTACAAAGACCAAGTAGACTGAGACGTAAATATTCCTACCATAGACACCAATCCCCTGCTGCTTTGATGAGGAATTATGGATATGACAACGACAATTCAGAAGAACAGAGCATCGGAGATTAATTCCACTGTATATAAGCTACATTTGTTGTTGATTGTTTTTATTTCGTTGTAAACTATTATAGAATTTCTTTTATGAATGCTCTTCAATGAAGCTCTTTAAAGCCGATTTAACTCTATTTTTCATTATTTACATTTCCCCCCTCCGAAGAAAATCGAAAACTTTAAAAAGTGTCATAATGCTTAACTTTTGGTACTTTCTTTAAGAAAGCAATAGTATGGAACCATCAAGAATTGCAATAAAATGGAAGGCAAGAAAGTCATTAAATGCTGTTTGTTTGATATGGACGGTTTGCTTATAAACACCGAGGACATATACACATTATCAACTACAAAACTTTTGGCAGAGTATGGAAAGCCAGCAATGAGTTGGGATTTCAAGATGCAGGTGATGGGACTTCCAGGACCTGAAGTATTCAAGAAATTTATCGACTATTACGATTTGAAAGGAAAAATCACATATGAAGAGTATGCTCAAAAACAACACTTTTATCAAGAAAAGGCATGGAATGAATGTGACTATCTGCCTGGAGTTCAAAGTTTTTTAAAATATTTGATGGAAGAAAAGAAAGTCCCTTGTGCCATATGTACTTCGTCAGATGATAAAAAGTTCCAATTGAAAACAATCAGAAACCTAAAACAAGACGGAATGATTGATCAGTTTGTTCATGTAATCAAAGGTGACGATCCAAGATTGGCAAATGGATTAGGAAAGCCACATCCAAGAATCTATGAATTGGGATTGGCAGGGATCAATGAGAAACTAGGACTTGATATCAAGCCAGAAGAAACTTTGGTATTTGAAGATGCCTTGAATGGGTGCAAAGCTGGAAAAGCATTTGGAGGAACAGTTTGTTGGATACCACATACAGAAATCTTTGGGAAAGAAGAAATTCCTGAATTCAAAACATTTTTCAAAGATGAAAATGAAGGCTTCGTGCTACAATCTATGGATAAGTTTCCAAAGCATAAATTTGATTTCCAAAATATATAACTAAATACTTTATCAACTTTTGGCGGTTTTTTTTGTTATGATTTATAATGGATAATTCTTAAATAAATAGGATATACTTTCACCGTTGTGTAGTCTTCTGATGGCTTCGGCCAAGACGCCAGAAACATCAATGGTATCCAACTTGGAGCAAATTTCCATTTTTTCTTCAAATGGAACAGTATTGGTGCACACAACCTTGTCTAACTTAGAATTATTGATGTTGTTAATGGCATTTCCTGAGAGTAGACCATGGGTAACAATGGCAAGAACTTTAGAAGCACCGTGTTCTAACAAAACTTCAGCAGCTTTTGCAAGTGTACCACATGTATCAGCCATATCATCAACAATAATACAGATCTTATTGGTAACATCACCAACCAAAACCATTCTAGAAACTTCATTGGCCTTGGCTCTTTCTTTGTGAATCAAGGCAAAATTCAGATCCAATCTGTCAGCCAAAGAAGCAGCTCTTTTGGCACCACCAGCATCAGGAGATATCATGATGATGTCTTGTTGATTCTTCATATAGTTGTTTTGTATGTATCTGATAACTGAAGGTTCGGCGTACAAATTATCAACAGGAATATCAAAGAATCCTTGGATTTGGGAAGCATGTAAATCCATGGTGATGACATGATCACATCCAGAAGTAGTCAGCATATCAGCAACCAACTTGGCTGTGATTGGGGCTCTACTCTTGTCTTTTCTATCTTGTCTTGCGTATGGGAAGTTAGGTATTATAGCTGTGATTCTTCTAGCAGAAGCTGTTTTACAAGCATTGATCATAATCAAAAGTTCAAGTACTTTGTTATTCACATTACCAGAGCCAATTTGGGTTATTATGAAGATATCTTGGTCTCTGACTGATTCTCCTATGGAAAAAGTGATTTCGTTGTTTGAATCTCTTTTAAGTTTGCATGGTGTCAAAGGCATGGATAGTCTTTTAGAGACTAGTTCTGCCAAGTTTCTATGTATATCTGGAGCTAGAAGTTTAATACTGTTAGTGGCAACCATAATTGTGAATTAGTATTGGATTTGGTGTGTTTCTTTTCAAAAAAAAAAAAAAGTAAGAAAGTAATCTACTTGGTAGTGATTGGATAATCGATTTCCGGATTTATCTATCCAGTATCACTATAATATCAGTGCTAATGACACCTAATAAACCCTACTAAATAGTATGTGTATAAAAAGAGAAGTTCATATATTGGAAGGAGCAGTGGGAAAAGGCGGTGAGCAGGTAGCAATTTGGGCTATGGGAGAAAAAAAAGAAATGGACCATTTCTCCTTCCTTAAAGGGGGAAAAGAGAAAAAGGCGCTTAAACCGAAAAAAAAAGAAATCATAAACGAAACAGGACAGTGATTTTTTTTTGGGAAATTTTTGGATTCTGAAAATTTTTTTTTCCTTTTTTGGAAATGAGCTGCTGGAATGTTTGGCAAAGTCACGTGCTTGGCAGGGTAACTGTGGCACGTGTCTGAAAAAGGAATTCACGCGTGTAGCGACGCAAATATATCACGTGCATTTCTGGCAGGGTAGCAAAGCTGTGTGTTTTTGACAGTTCAGTGAAGGGTTAGAGTGTTGTTGATTACAGGCTGCTAGATGTAAAAGCACAACATTACATCTTTTTCAATAAACTGGTTTTTAAGCATTAATACGGAAAGATGCGACTTTTCATCTCCATGATGAATGTGCTTATCTCCGTTACGCGGAGATAAGCATCTGGAAATTCATGCTTATGTCCGAGTGATCGCTTTGGGTCTTCTTTTTCTTTAGTAATTCTTATATCGAGATGAATCTATAACTGAAAGCATGCGTTATCAAGTAACCACATTTAATACTTTGACCAGAAAAGAAGCCCCCCCCATCATGTTCAATTTTGGCAGAAAACCTAAAAGTTTGCAAAATAATGTTCCTGATATCAAAGTTTCCTCAGGAGCTGGTATTCAAAGACAAGCACAATGTTCAACCCTGCCCAATCAGCAGCAATCAAATGCACAAGGCCCTAGAAATAAAGTAGAACTTTTACCTGATCATGGGCCATTAAACTGGCTTCAACTGTATGAAAAACAAAATGTTCAAATCAAAGTAGTATTAATGATGGTTATAACCATTCTTTTGAGTGTTTTTGAAAATGATGACTTTAAAACCTTGTTCATTAAGGACAACGAATTGAAAAATGCTGAACAAGTAGACTTTTTGATATATCTTCATGAAACGGTCTTTGCAAAAAACACATCAAACTATAAATTATTGCATAACATACAATTAAAAAATGATTTCAGAAAAGAAAAAGTTTCGATATTTGAAAAGAAACAAGATGAAGAACAGGACGTGTACAACCCTATTTTTGAACAAATCCTCAAAGTCATAGATATGCCTACTCTTATCCGTTTGTTTTCATTCAAACCGTCGTTGCCCACAACACAACTAGGTTTTCTTAAAACCAGTAGCCCAAAAGGTTTAAAGCTAAGACCTGAATATGTGCTTAATAACTACAACCTGAAAAATGTTAATTTATTCTGGATATGCTTGGACAAAAGAATATACTACATAACCCCATATTTATTGTATCACCCAGGTGGTGATGCCATTTTGCTAAAGTTGTTGACTAGTAGTAGGAACACAGTTGAAAGAATAGACAAGATGAAGGAATTTCAGAGATATCACAGATGGGTTAACGAAACTGATCTATTAAGTTCATATATAATAGGATATTTATAAACACACTGCATTGCTACATTTCTAGTGGTGTTTTCTCTTTTTTCTTTTCTTTTCAATTTATATTATCCACTATGATATTTCTGGCTAGGGACCCATGTTTTCCATTCTGTTGAAATCATCCAAAGCTCGTTGCTCAAGTTTCTTAATCCTCTCTTGTCTCTCTAGATCTGCAGCCAATTCTTCCTGGTATATTCTATTTTTTTCAATCGCAAGATTCTTTGCTTCTAACATATCTTGCTTCATCTTCATCAACTCCTTCATTTCCTTGACGTCTATGTCGTTATAAGCTTTGATCCATTCATCTATTTTTTCCTTATGTCTCAAATTGTATCTCAACTTTGTGTTTTCGTCCAAGTTCTTCCATTCCTCTACACACAGTCGTGTCAACTCCTGCATTTGTAACTTTTTACCGTGATTCTTCTCTGTTAATCGATCTTTTTGAGAATTGATGAAATCTACAAACGGTCCTGATGGTTTCTTTGGCGGCAAAGTTTTTACATACTCATCTTTTTCTACTTTATACTTCTCCCAGGCCAGTCTGTGGGCTTCTTTATAAGGCTCCTTTTCAGCATCTGTCAAAGATCTCCATTGTTCACCTAGTTTCTTTTGCAACTCCGGTACCATCAATGTTGGAAATTGTTTTTGTAAATTTTTTCTTTCTTCTTGACAGTAGAAGAAATAGGCACTGCTTGGTCTTTTAGGTCCTTGTTTTAATAATGATTTCCGTTTTTGTACTCTTCTTTGGGTCTTTGTATCGTTCTTGAATTGCGAAGTTTGCAAGTATTTATTATAATTGTTCATATCACTCAATAATGGGGATATCTCATTAATACTTTGCTTTGTCAATAAAGACAAGTCATGGATCATTGCCTTTCTGGCTTTAGTTTTTTTAGTTGTGGTGGTCTTTTTTGTCTTTATCTGTTTCTTTAGAACATCATCATCAATTATTCTCCGTTGTTGAACTCCCAATGCTTGTTCTGTAGATAAATCAAGATTCATATTAGCTATAATCGCCTCAGCTTCTTCTTTTTCTCTCGAAGTCGGCAGTTGTTGCACATCCAAGTTCTTGTAAAGATGACTTGGTGGATTTTGAAACCATGACATGTTGGCTATAACATGGGCATCCAATTGAGGTATTCCGGTAAGATGATTATAACTGTCAGCATTAGACTTTCTACCTGTCTCTCTGTGCTTCAACAAATCGTTTTCTGTGTGTTCTTTTTCCAAATGATTGGTATTGTCAAAAACCCCTAGAATGTTATTTCCCTGTATGTTATCGTGATCGTTGTTATTGTATGCGTCATATGAATGAGTGTTTACATTGTTAGGAACATTAAACCCATTTTCGTGCCCATTACCATTGTAGTTTGATAATATCTGTGAGTAATAGGCATTCATGTTGTTGCTGTTTGTTGTTGTTCCTGTTGTATTTAAAGTTTGTACAGGTGTTTGGTGCAGGTTCCCAAAAATATTCATACTTGGTCTTATTACGTTGCCAATTATATGCTTATCTGATTGGTCAGCAGAGACTGGTATATTCTGTATATACTGGTCAATGTCGTTGATGTCTCCTGTTTTGTTCATTAACTCTTCGTTATGGTTGTCGTTTCCATTCAAAAACTCGTCATGCATGTTGTCGTTGCTGTAATGATTGTTATGATCATGCAAGTGGTCATTATTATCACTTGTCATTTTAGATTAGCTGGTCGTAAAGAGTCACCTCGCTTATGTCCTATAATATATGGTTTCTTCAAGTATTAAAAACAATCTACGTTTTAAATGGTTACCTAATTTTAAATTTCTTAGCCTATATCGATTTCGCTTAGTGAAAAATATATAAGAATTGAATACTCCTACTGGGCTGTTATGAAACGTGACACATGCACGTGTTTTTTTAAAAAATCATGAATTCGGACATAAGATGAATACTAAGTTATATGTCGTGAGCATTACTATCCTCTAAGAAGGATATGAATTGTTTGAAGGAGTCGCCTATATCATTGAACAGAGTCTTTTGTCTGCTGTCACCTTCACTTATATCGTGATCGTCGTTTGATGATTCAGCTATATCTGATTCCGTATCAGTATTGGGTTTTTTGGATAAAAATCTATCCAAAACATTGAACTTTAGTCTATGCATCATGCTATTGACATCAACAGAGTCAGCTAAGCCTATGTTTTCAACTTCAGTTCTTGTCTTTTTACCAGTGTTTTTTTTGAAATTATAGTACTGTTTTAGACCTTGAAGAACATGCGAAATACTCAAATCTTCATCTTTAGACAAAAACTTGTTCAAGAAATCATCCATATCATTATCATTTAATTCACTATTTGATCGTTTTCTCAACATAAAAGACTCATTGACCATCTCTTTTGAGACTATAGACCTCTTTGTATCTATAGATGTGTGGTTACTAGTTTGTTCATTAGCATTGGCCATTTCTTCAGCATGTTTTAGAACTTGTAATAATACGGTATTGAACGAAAAACAGCATCTACATTTAATACCTAAAAAGTGGTATGAAGTTATCCCTCTTGTTGTACAATCATTACACTTGTACACACATCTCCATAAGTTGTAAGGCTCAGGTAATGGACATTGTTGAATTTCCTCATCTAAAAGTTTAAAGTTGATTTCCATATCAACTATCGATACCTGACATATAGGACATTTATATTGGCCATTTTTCAAATACTCCTTCAAACAAGTCTCGTGTATGGCATGGTTGCAAGGAACTAAAAACTGAACTCTTCCTACATCTATATCAATAATAGGTCTTTTTCGTACCCCATTGTTTTGAAATGACTTCATGGCATCCTTCATTGGTCCCTTCTCATTGTTTTTATCTAAGTGATTATTGGACGCTGCGTTTGTACTATTGGTACTCTCCTTGTCATCGGTATTCTCATCAACCTGCAATCTTTCATAAGATTGGTATGCATTTAAACGAACACCACAAATAGTACAATCACTGCTTAAGTTGTTTCTTATGCATTTATGTGAGACTTCTTCGTTGTGGAACATTTCTAAAGGCATGCAGCAATCACACTCTTTACAATGGTTGTAGTCAATCCCTAAACCTTCACCTAATTTACATTCTTTGCAGTAAGGGCAGTGGTACATGTAGTTTTCTTCATCATTTTCAAATATCAAACAAAAATGACATTGGTACTCTGAAAATGGTTTTTCACAGCTCATGCAGCTTTTTTTATTGTCTTCACTGTCATTAGCTCTTGTATCATTGTCTTCAATTTGTTGAGAGTTCAGGTCTATCTCAAATTCATTGATTTGATTCAATGCGTTTATATAATCACACTTATCACATTTTATGTGAGTAAATACCTTAGTGATGATTTTCTTTTTGGCTTTTGTATGTCTTCCTTTAGTATCTAAATAACAATTCTTACAAGAATACCAGAGATCTTCTTCTTGGTTGTATATCTTCAAGTCTGATTCAAAATGTGTACATTTGTAATCATTGATTATGTTGTAGTCATTTTTCGGATCATATTTGATGTTGTTTTGATTAAGAACATCTACCTCTATATCGTCATTGATTGGCTTAGTTGTGTATGAAACGTAAATATCTTCCAGTAATAAGTCGTAATTGTGGCTATTAGATTTAATTCCCAACATCATCAACTGTTGAATGATCTTATTTTTAATAAAGTGATCAAATCCATCATAATTATTAATAATAATGATTCTTTGTCTAAGGATATATTTAGAGTCTAGATTGTTGTATTCATTGGTATTCTGAGCAACTGAGTTCAATTTGCTTAGCAAATCATCAAACTTGTTCTCATATTGATCAGACATAGTATAAAGCTTAAAGAGATATACAGCTTAACAATCAAGAAACTTCTTTGGTAAGTTGTATTTCTTTTTCATTCTTTTAAATTCAAAAGTTTGAAAATTGTTGAGACATGAAAATTGGTAGCTTTATAGTTATAAACGATTTTAGTCATGTGCAAGAGGGTGGTTTTTTTTCAGTGTAGAAATGAGTTTATTACGTGTATGTGTAAAGTGGTCACGTGTGTTTTTACAATGGTCACGTGTAAAATTGCTAATTTCACGTGATTCCACGGGAATTTAACAAACACTCCGCATATTTGGCAGCTTACTTTTCGGTCTTTATTGTTCCTGCAAAAACACACACAGAATGGTACACCACTGCACACAAATTATCAAGCAGCACTTGTCTATACAAATACTTACATCCCTTTTTTGTGCTTCACATTGATAGTGCACTTGCAATATCTCCATACAAAACGTGCTTATCTCCGATAAAATGGGGTATTTCACCAAGAATCAAAAACACACGTGACAGCTGTTATATCCGAGCCACTCCAAAATGCTCCCATTTCTTATACAGTCGATAAAATCCTTCACAAAAAGGGGAAACAGCTTGCTAGGCGAAAAAAAACAACACCTATGTATTTGAGTGAAACAACAACACGTACCAACAAGTTCTATCAGTTTAAAGCCCTAGATAAACACCAAATATATACAAAGATTAAGTGAAAACATGAACTTTTTAACTCCTAGCAACATCAAGTCGCTTATCAACTTTGAAAAAATAGCTTCAAATTTGACTTCAAACAATTACGCCATATACGCCAAATACTTGTCATATCTTACAATCCCAGTATCTGTTATCTTTGGAATTGCTAATTTATTTCACGTTAACTTAGTTATCATCTTTTCGATCATATCTTTGGTTCAAGGTGTTGTGTTGTTATTCCTTGAAGTCCCTTTCCTATTGAAAATATGTCCCTTGTCTGAAAATTTCATAGCATATTTGAAGGTCATCAATGACGATAATAAAAAAAAATTGATTTTGTACGCTGTGCTGGCTATAGTTCAATGGTGTTCATTAATTTTTAAGGCAACTTCATTGATTGTTGTTGCTGTTTGTTTGACTTGTTCTTTCATCTCATACGGTGTTGCATACACAAAGGACCAACATATTTCTTCAGAAGATAGCGTCATCAAATCTCCTTTCGATGACGACTTTGCAGTATAAGTGATTTTTCTTTCTTTTTTCTATTTTTTGCTTCTTCTTTGCCATGGATCTTATATAACTAATATGTATATATACAACTTCGACACAGATATATCGTAGATTCATTTGACATTTTTCGATCTATTTTTTTTCAATGTTCTTATATGCTCTTAGTATGTTTGCTTCAATAAGACTATTCTACAATGTTTCCCATTCTATATATGTTTATAATCTCATCCATTTCTTTACTCACTATAGTCTTCTTGTAGTCATGATTTATTGGAATCCCCATCTTCTTATAGAATTTGTTACCTATGTGATTCTTTTTAAAACATACAAACTCTATGTCAAAATCTTGATCTTTGGACAATTCAAATATAAAATTATCAAATATCAGCTTACCTAAACCATTATTTGAAGCTTTCTTCTTCAATTGAATTTCCATCAAGTAAAAGATATTTTTCTTTTCAATTCGTCCTTTAGGTTTATCAAAGAAGCTCAACTTGACTTTTTTATTTACATGTGAATCTTCATTTTTTATCAAGCTGTCGTTTGTGATGTTGAAACTGAAGAATCCTAAGAAATCGTTTTCATTGTTCAATACTTCAACGTAAAACAACCCCTTGGAAGAAATCATTTCAAGGTACTTGTGTTCTTGCCATTTGTACTCGCCTTCTGTATCATTTTTCAAAGTTTCCTCGTCTATGTTGTTTATCAGTCCGTTAAATTCTGTGTAATACTCACCTAAATTCTCTTCAATCAATTCCAAATACTTACTGGTTCTTTCTTTTGCTGTTTCGTAAGGCATTGAGTCCAGTTCATCCGAAGTTTCTGCAAGTTTCAGTTTATATTGCGTGCCTTTGTTGTTGTATACTTCAATGTGGCTTTCTACTTGTTTCAAGTATTTTCTACACTTATAATCAACCATGATTGAAACAAAATATTCAATTCCGATGCTGCTCTGGCTATCAACGTCTATGGCACGTGTATGTTTAGGTATTCAAGTTAACCTTATATCTACGTAGTTGTAATTATAGGCATCGATTCTTGTTTTTCATGTTGTTTTTTTTTGCTGTATATAACGCGATACTTAAAAGAAGGAGAATAATCGAAAATTGGACCAAATCCTTGAAGAAGTCATAAAGCACATTAGCATAAAGGCTGGTTTCGAATTTGTAGTTAAAATATATACTTCATAGTATTAGATTTCGGTGTTTTTGATTATTACCATAACAACACCGCTGGTTTCTAGTCTTGGGATTGGATGGTGTTTCAATACTCTCAAAGCGGATTTGATAACCCCTTCGTGGCAAGTCAAGGATATGACTTTACCTCTATATTCAAGATTTTCAGCTTCCTTTTTGTCTTCCAACTCCCAAATTTCTTTCAATGCCTTTTCAATTCTGGCATCAATGTCATCATCAGTTTCTCTGTAAGTGTCGGAGTATAGAGGATCTTCCTCTTTGAATCCCTCTTCGTAATCAAACTTTATTTGGAAATCAGAGGTGTTATCTTCATAAGGCTTTATGCATTCGTCGTAGCTCTTGGACTTGTTTTGTCTCCAATCACAGGTATGAACACCAATAGTTTCTCTGATGTTTTCTTTAATAATCACATCTATGGTTTTTTTCAAATCCTCTTGATCTTTTTTTTCAATGTTGAACTTTTCGGTCCATTCATATCTAAATGTTTGCAAACATCTTCTCAAAGGAGAGCAATAATAGCTGTCAGCCCATATACCTTTCATCTTCTCTCCAAATACAACTTTTCCTGTTCTTTTCACTTGATTTATACCCTTTTCAGTCAAGTTGGCATCGTTCCAATCTTCCAAAACACCATCTCCGTTCTTGTGGGCCCACTTCAAATCCCATATTTCTTCACCGTATCTCTCAACTGCAGCATTGTGGTATCCTTGACCGTGTCTGGCTAAAATAAATAATCTTGTGTTAGGCTCTTGTTCAATTTTCGTGATTATGTTTTGTATACTTTGATAATTGTCAAAGGGCTTCACAAACGCATAGTTGGTATCTATGCCGGAGTTTAAAGTTGGTTCTACTTGAAAGTAGTCCTTTTCTGCAATCAAATTCACCATAATAATCGTCTTATTCTCAAAGTGGTTTTGTTAATCATGTTTTTGTTTGTTGTTGTCAAATTCGTTTAAAATCGTTCCAATTAAAAAAACATGCCTCTGTCTTATTTCCGCTAATGAAATCTATGCCATTATTTCTACCACGAGGACTCTGTCATTTTACTCATATTTTTTTTGGTTATAAGAGGAATTAAACTCGCCTAGTGCACGTGATATCTGGAAAGGACCAAAATGGGCTCAAATACGTAGTAGCAACCTGAAGGGTGTGAATACAGTGTATCGAGGTTGATGACAAGAAGTAATCAATGATTGTTTCTTCTTTGTTTCTTTTTGAGAAAAAAAACTGAGTGAAAATAAAGGGGGGTTTGTGCCAAATATCATACAGAATGACAGCAACTACATGGACTTGAATGAAAAGGATGATGGCGGCCTTGAACGAGTTATTTTTTGTTCTTTGGCTCAAGATGTATCTTGGTCTATCGTGGGTTTTGAATATTCAAAATGAATGGCTCTTTCTGATAAATTACGGTGGAAAATATTTTTGTTTGTTGTTTGTTTGTTAATGGACCTTTATAGGGGCGTTCATTAGGTCTATTTCGTTCTTAATAAACAACTCTGACGGTTGAGTTATTTGATACTTGTTTTCATGTTGTTCCCAATTGTGGTCACGTTTTTTGTCTTATTTGTTTACAAAAAAGTCCAATTTGTTTACATCTTATAATATAAAAATATATGTATATTTTGGTTTATATTTTTAATTTAAGTTAACTTAGTTAGTATTAATTAAATACACTTTTTTATTGCTTATTTAAATGTAAACTTTAAGGAAAAAAAGGTATGAGTTGATAAACATCACGTGACCAACACAAGCTTACTTTTTTTTTGAAAAATGGCATATGTTTCCCAATTAGGAAACAAGGTTTTCAGTAATTATATTATTCAAAAAGATACGTATGAATGACGTTGGAGATATGGTACAGATAAGAAACATAGTGAGATTCAACGATGAAATTCAATGCTTTGAATAATGATAAAAAACATATGAAAAGTTAATATTTTGTTGTAATTTGTTTGAATTTTTCTGTTACAAGTGACAGTATTAATTTTTTATCAGTCCTTGTAAAGATCTCGCCAATTTCAGCAACGACCTACATCAGCTGTTTGCTCATCAAGCAGCGGACCTGCTGATTGTACAAATTCATGAGAGTTTTTAACGGATTTAAGATTTGCAGCTTATTTGAGTGCATGTCGGACTTAGTGCAGATATCCGGTTTATACCAATTACTTGAAGCAAAAAAAAAAAAAACTGTGTGCTATTAAAGCTTTATTTATTACTAAGCACAGGTTCTTAATCTAGATAAAGACCTTCAGTCTTTACTGCAAGTGCTGCTGGCAATAACTCACTTATTATGAACTGACTAGCCGTCGGATATACAGCTCTTTTTTTCTCTATTTTTTTTAGTGCGTAACAATCAACACGTGCTTTTTTTCTACGGGAATAAAACAAAGTTAAAGTTCGAGAAGCAAGTAACCCTTAGAGAAAACGAAGACTAAAGATAACAGATACTTCTTGCAACAACTTTAAAGATTAAATAAAAAAAGGTAGAAAAACATTGATATTAAAAAAAATAATAAATTAATTACTATTATTTAATCACTAATCAAATAATCAATCCACACCTTTGACTTATCAAAAAAAATATAAAGAAAGGAGTAGAAACCAATACCTTGCTGCAACAAGTGAACTTTTCTTTCATAACAAGTTTTTTTTTAAGCTAGTATAGGTCAACAAAATTTGCAAAAAAAATACATACGAAATACTGCATTGTATCAATTCAGTTGCCCAGCTTCAAACATGTTCAATGTGAAAACTTACAAAAAAAGAAAACATTCGATTCTCTCCACATGCAATTAAAATAACAGAAGAGTAAAATGTATGTGCACTGGTGTTAAAGGGGTTTAATTACATTCAATGTGAGGGATTATTTGCCATAGTTTTTTTTTTTTTGCATAAAGTAGATTCAGCGGCTTATTGGGGCAAAAAAAAAGGCCATTTTTTTCAAAAAATAAAAACAAGAGTCGTTTTCATCGTGGTTTATACATTCAAAAATGAATAGTCATAGCCTAGGTCTTTAAATTTCCAGTGGAATTGAATAAACATTCTTGCTTTTTTTTTTTTTTTTTTTTTTTTTGCTTAGAAAAGTAACTTTTACGAGGGCAAACCTGTGGCCTAAAAAATAATCAAAGCACTTAAAGCAAATTACATTCTTGTTTACTACATATATTAAATTTTCGTTTTTTCAAGAAAACATACATTCTTCTCACTCAAATCCATACTTTTTTAAAAAACTAGACTAAAAGTTCACATTCTCTTATTTTTATTAGGCAAAAGCAAAAGAAAAACACACACTATTTATTTCTCGCTCGAAACGACTTTATATAAAAAAGCATTTTGGCACATATTTCGTATTTTAAAAAAAAAAATTGTTCAAATTTATGCATTCTTGTTTACACCTCAGCGAAAATAAAAGGAGAATTAGGCAAAAAAAAATTTAAAAAAAAAAAATTTATAATTTTTTATCTCCCGTCAAGAATGATACAAGTTGTGGTGCTTTGACTTTTAATAATCATCTAAAGTTTTTTTCTATTATTCTCCCAGCATTAATCATAAACTCGTGATTTTTTCACTGAGGTTATTTTGTTGTGCATTGGCAAAAGTTGTTGAGACATTGACAATGAAAGCTAAGTGCCCACAGTTACGACAATATTTTTTTTTTTTTAAATACACAACTTTTTCATATATTTTCAAATCGATCTTTGTCCTTTCGTTTGGGTCCCTTAGGATTACTAACATGTTGCGTTACACTATAAATTCTTGTTATTTTCATACATTTCACTTTTTTTTTCTAGCCTTTTTTTTTTTCAGAATTTATAATACTTCTTGTTTACATTTTTCTTAAATATTAAATTCTTACTTTTATGTGCATTCTCGGTATACAGACACTTTCTAAGTAAGACTAATGGATTTTTTTTTCGTTTTTGAAATATCTCAAATGTCATGAATTTTCAAATTTTTATTGAAGATGAAGTCTTTGATGATTAGTTTTATACAAAACTTTCTTTTGAGATCATGTTCTAACAAATCCATCCACAAACTCGGTATAATTGATCATTCAATTTGCTAACAACTCCCACAAGCCTAAAAAAAAGACATATCCACGCCAAAAAATACTTTAATCCCAATTTTTTTTTTCAAAAGAATAATAATAATTTTGATAAGTTTAAATATCACACTTAATTTGTTTTACTCCTTTCTATCTTCAATACTAATTTTACTAATACATAATATTGATCAAGAAGACTACAAAGACTTAATTAAGATTATCCACATATTATTATCGTTTTTTTCAGGAAATAAAAATGTTGAAATTCATCAGTAATGTCTTATTACTTTATGTAATAAGTACATTAACCTTTGTTACTGGTAATGCTACAAAGCTATCTACCAACATTATTACAAGCGATGTCTCCTCT
>ERZ794936.353-NODE-353-length-24138-cov-33.388407_pt1 | contig 24138 bp, 14 predicted proteins | sample MGYA00511083_ERZ794936 | MGnify/ENA primary metagenome ERZ794936 (study PRJEB30137, sample SAMN04331409) | food metagenome | isolation source: Y2 must sample point D1 replicate A | place: Australia: South Australia | collected 2014 ... | reverse complement strand
TTCCATTCCTGTAATCCGTATATCGGAAAATTGTACTTGATATAGAAAAAAGTCTGTGTGTGTGTGTGTGTCTTTTACGAAAATTAAGATAGAGATCAATTAGTAGTAGACAGCAAAATAGAAACCAAAAAAAAGGAAAATGGTACCATCACCTTCCAAGAACAAAGGCTTAACAAGATCTGCTTCTACTATTTAATGTCTATTGTCTCTTGTCTATTGTCTATTGTCTTCAAAGGCTCCCAGTGTTTTTCTTTTTCTATTGTCTCGACTAAAAAAATACCTTAGGCTTTAAAGGCTGCACTGCCATTCAAGACTAGAAGATTTGACACTTTACCCCCACATTTTTATTATTTTTGGTTTACAAGAAAACCTTAATATCTTTGCCATTTCTGTTTTCCTTTCATGTAGGGTTTTTGACTCTCAATGTGGAAAAGAGATTAAGGTGTAAATAGTTGGTGGTTCAAGTGTGGTGTGGGAAAAAAGGCTCGTGTGAGTTTTTAATAGTGTGTCAATAAAATACTAGTAAGATGATAAGCGCGTAAAGATGTGGTTCCATTCAGAGATTATCCTCTGGTGATTCTAGTTTTACATGTCAGTATATGGTGTGAAAAAATACATCTATACTTGGAAAAGCAAAAACAGTCTATGCTTTACAAAAAAAGCAAATGCGACACAAATACAAACTCCATTACTAAAACAGAAATGAAAAAACAACAAACAAAAAAATATCAAATATTACAAACAGTCTATCGGTTTTAACAAAGGAAATAAAACGGTCGTATAACTAGTTTTTCCGAGCCACGTAATATATCAGTGAACAAAAATCAAAATAGATCGCATTTGATAAACAATAGATTGTTCATAAAAAAAATAAAAATAAAAAAAAGGAAAAATACATGTCTCGTAGAAGTTTGCTATTTCTAAAGCCGGGTCATACACAAAAAACCACATATAAGTTTGTTTATTTTTTAGTAAATGTAAAGACAATAACTTTTAGTTAGGCCAATTGATTCAAAGTCTTTAACCTTTATCAAAAATATAAACAAATATGATGAGCATTTTCAGTAAGAGAGTATTCAAGTTTATAATTTGGGTGTTTCACTTAATGTTTCAGAACCAGTGATTAAAACTTACATAGGTGAATCTAAACGAAAAAAAAAAAAGAAGTGAAGTAAGGTAAAGTAAAGGAAACTGGATCAAGTACGTTTCTGCTGTTGTCTGCTGCCTTTGCCTTTTGATTGCAAAGTTTTCTTCCCACCACAACGGCTAGCTCTCTTTGAAACAGATTTCGCATTCAGACTATCTGCAATAACAAAAGGTTCGAGCGGCTCAGTTGATGCTATGGGCTTATTGTTTAAAGGGTCAGTAATTTCAGAAACAATGGAAGAAGCAGAAGAATTGACTGTACAACTTTCAAACTTGTCTGCTGGAGGTTCAGCTCTTACTACAGGATCAAAAGGGTTTGAAGTGAAAATGGCTTTTTCTGTAAAAGAGTCTTTATCTCCGATGAAACGCAAAGTGTCCCTTTGTTTATTAGGCAAATTAGTCAGAGTATCCTCTTTAGTGATCAGCGAAGCGTGCTCCTCAGTAATACTAACGTCTATACTTTTGCCAGTTTTTTCATGATGATTTTGGCTCTCGTCAATAGTTAAAATAAGTTCTTCCATAGAAGAAACCTTTGAATTATTATTTTTTGCAACATTTTTTAGCAAACTGCTCGAAATTTTCCTAAAAGAAGAATCTGACAATACTGCAAAAGTTTGTAACGAGGTGCAGGGTTTATTTAGTAATAACGAAATAAATCTGTAATTAAGTTCAAATATTTTGCAAGTGTACAGTTTTTTTGTCTTCCAGTTGTTGAGTTCTTCTTCAAAGGTTTTTGTTCTTGATGTGAGTTCAAAAACTTGATTGGCTAATTCCTTGTTTTTCTCAACCTGGTCCGCTAATTCCTGGTTCTTTTCAAGTGTATCACACTCAAGTTCTTTGTTCTTTTCCTTTGTCTCTTGTATTTTTGCCAATTGACGTTTATTGTCACTTTGTAAACGCTCCAAAATCTCATGCAACTCCGCAATCTCCTCTGCATCTTTTTTCCTCAATTCCTCTGCATTTGCGAGTTTTTTCTTCAATTCTTTACATTCTGTTTCCAAAATAGTTTTTGCCTGCTCAAAATTCTTGTTATTGATAACAATTTCCTTTTGATTTTGTTCTAAAATTGAAGTTTTTTCTGTTTTAAGTTCTTCTATTCTCTTTATGTATTCTGTTTTCTTTTTGGAACAATGTTCATGTGCACTTTGGGCAATTGAAAGCTTCTCTTGCAAGTCTACACTTTTCGCATCATTTTCCTTGGTTTTTTTTTCAAAATTAGCATTCTTTTGCAATAACGTATTGTAGTTAGCTTTGGCTAAAGTTAGCTCAAAGTTTCTAGAAGCTAGTTCACTTTGAAGTGTCTTCTTTTCTTCATCATACGAAACCTTTTCTTTTGCAAGCAGTGCATTTTCTTCTTTCAGGCTACCTAATGATATATTCAAACTTTCAAATTTTTTCACTGACGCTTCCAATAGATTTTTTTCATTTGTCAAACAAGTTCTTTCTTTATGCAACTCGGATACTTGACTCTTCAAAAGGTTCATCTTTTTTCCAAAAGTTTCACACTCCGTGAGTGCAGTTTGCTTCATACCTTCAATTTTCTTCTCATGTTCAACTTTTTCATTCTTGGCAAGATCTAGCTTCTGATGCAAGTCTTGAACTTTTACCTTCCAAGACGCACAATTCTCACTCAACCTCAAATTTTCATCAAGTAAAGTCTCTTGGGTTTTTTGCAAAGTTTTTATTTTAAACACGTACTCTTGTTCCTCTGCATAAAACTGGCTTATCAACTCTTCAGCATAGTTTTCCATTTTACTTTGCGGTTCTCGCCCTTTAATCTCGTGCTTAATAAGCACAAAAAATATAAATATGGAAACCCAAAAAAAGTCCTTTTCACAAAGCTCTGGTAATTTTGTAAACACTGATTGGAGCAATCATATCTCTGAACCAAACTTTTTGCTGAAATGTCTTTAACAAATCTTTATCAATTGTTTTTGTGTCACTAATTTTTTCAACTTTTAAAAAACCAAAACGCGTGTCCGACTCGCTCGCAATGGAAACAAAAGAATCTTCAAAAGTTTTAATCGTGGATTCGTTCCTTATTGTGGCACTGATCAAACACATCGAGTTTTTTTCAAAATTTAGGTAGTAGTCTATGCTTTCCACCAACAACGGAATCACTCTTGCATCATAGGTCACGTCTGCTCCAATGATTATGTCGTATGAATGTTTGAGCTTTGGCAGAAAATCGTCTTTGCCCCAGAGAATCTGTTTGATAGACAAATTTTTAGGTAATTTATCATCTCCTTGCAGTTCCTTGTTTAACTCATAATTGCGCGGGATAATGTTTTCGACTATATCCTGAGACCCATCACTCAGAGTCACCTCCTCTATTTTCAGGCCCATCGGAAATTTGAACAAAGCTAGCCCACAGATCCCTGTTCCACTGCCCAATTCCAAGACCCTCAGCGGTTTGGAAAAAATAGGCTTGACACCATCGTCAAGAGGTATTCTATCAGGGTTTTTTTGTTTTAGTGCTGAAATGGGTGAGTTCTCCCCGTACAGAAAAAACAACAAATATAATGCTGCCTCCCATGTACGAAATCCGGTTGTATTGTTTCCGCTAATTTTGTAAGGGATTTCCCTGATTTTGATCCTAACCAATGAGTTCGAGGCACAAAAAGGAGATGAAGCTGACATTTGCGGAATGATGTACGTGATCACGTCCACCAAATCAGGATCAAACTGGACATTTAAAAATGAAAGATATGTTTCTTGAACCCATTCTTGTAACTCTGCCATGTTTTCATTTTCTTCTTCAGATGCATTTTCTTCTAACTCCAATAAGAACGGACTGTCAATAAACAGCTTTAAAAGTTTCTTTTGATAACACTTGTTTGAAGATATAGTTTCGAAAACTTTTTGAAAAGTTGCACAGTCGATGTACACACCATTTGAACGAATATACTCAGCAAATAGTTCGATGGGGTACCTCTGTTCTAGTTTGTTGTAAAAGGACATCTTGAAAAACAAAATGTATCTACAACGTGATTTTGATGCAATTTTGCTCAATGTCTTTCCTTGTTTTGATTTTGCCGTTGTGACTTTCCAACGATCGATAGCTCATTGAAAAATTACATTGCTCTCAAAAAATTCAATTTTTTTTTTTTTTGCAAAGGATTCAATGCGTAGAGCGAAAAAAAAAAAAAAAAAAAAAAAAACTTAGATCTAACAAGTAATGTTACAAAAAAGTAGTATAAGTTACAATTATGTAAAATATAACTCTATAGAATAACTAAAATGAACACTCATCTTTCTTGATCCACATATCAGTAACCGAAGACTCTGACTCTTTTGACTCCACCATCTGGAATGATCACCAATTTAACATGCGTTAATTCAATATCTTTGTTGAACTCGAAAAAATGTTCCTTGTCTGGGCCTGTTTTAGATTTGCCCACCAACTCAGTCCACTGAGAATCATCTTCGGCCCATGAAACAACTTTGTCATCACTAATTTCGTTGATCCCCAAAACTTTAACGTACTGTGGGAAGTTACCTCTGAAAAAAGATGTGTCAACAACGATCTCGTTCAAATGTTTCAAAGTTTTGCACAGTTTGATGATCGTCCAATCAACATGGCCTTCGACTCTTGATCTGGCAGTTTCCCAACCATCACCCATGTCGATACCGTGTCCTGGAAGCAGCAGATTGTCCTTGGACCCGAAATGTTGATCAGAGCATTTCAAAGCAACACCACCGTGCCCAACAAAAGCGAAATCCACTCCTTTACCCGCGGAAACGTTTGATTCAGCAAAAGTGTGTTCGCCAGGAACAACTTTCCCGTACAACCTAAATCTTGCGATCCCACCATCCGGATACATTTTCAGTTTGATATAGTTGAAATGCTTCGTAGTCAACCCTTCGTTTCTTAAAAAAAACTGTTTTTGAGATGGTCCACATTCCGTTTTCGTAATGACAGACTCCCATCTTTCGTCTTCGTTTGTAATTTTGTTGCTGGTTGAGTTTGCTTCTTCTGCATCGTCATGGTACAAAGCATCAACTCCAACGAAAGGAGCTTGGTTACCATTGAAAAAAGCCGTATCGACCTCGCAACCAATAATTTTACAAGCTTCCACTCCAATTTTGAAGATAACGTAATCGTATTCGTTCTCGTTATGTCTTCTTGTTTCCCAACCATCGTACCATGCTCCAGAAAACACAAACTTGGTTTTGTCTTGGATAGGTGCTTTGGATTTGGTCAAGTTGCTCGCTTCCGCAAACCATTCATCACTTATCCCTACAATTTTCACATTTTCTAACTGCTCACTGATACAGTCCACACCGTGATACTTTGTGGACACAATGGCTTTGAACTCTGCTTCTTGATCTTGTTTATACGTGCTTACTGCGTCTGCTGACATAGTATTCCGAATATGCTTTGGTGTTTGAGGCCGCTTTCTTATTACATATTGTACAGCTTGGATATGATTGAGATTGAGCAATTAAAGAAAAGCTGAATTATTCCAGAAATCTGATGAACTTATATACACCAAGAAACCTGATCCAATTAACGCTTATCTTTTTTTGAAATAATTGTTGTTGTTATAAAAAGTTTTCTCACTCGTACTATCAAACAAGCTATCGGCGTTCACCGAGCAAGCACAAGACTGTTGAGATCAGTTTTCCCTCAGAATTGCAAGCACCAAAGATGACTCCCGTTGGCCCAATCTGACTCAAGCTCGAAATCTCAACAAATATGTGCGGTATCTTATCAATCAAACCTAGCGGAAAACACATAGCTGTGAGATCTTAACCACCGCATGTAACTTTGCAGGCTCGGCATACTCCGAAGATGCTCAAAATAGAAGCACGTGATGGTATAGATAAAATATTTTGGTTTTACCCGACTAGTAGAGTGTGTTTGTACGGCGCGGGTAACAATAGTAAGAGAATATATCTTGTCCTACGAGCCAATCAATTACTTTTCATGATGCTTCTGCGCTTTGTTCTGCACTTTGTTCTGTGTTTTGTTTTTTGCTATAGCTGAGGATTTTTGTTGCCCATAATGCATATATTCGTGTTATTCTTTTTCTTCACAATGTTGATGCTTCATACAAGTTGTGAAAATTAACTCAGGTTTCCACAACTTTGCTGATTGAAATCGTTGCATAGGCTAGCTTTAAATGGCCAGGGCGTAGTGCATTCTTGCTCCATTAATTTCTATCAGCAATATTGCGAATGGTTTTGTCCACGTCAAACGGTGGGATTGGGTTTGGCCTTATTTCTCATACTTCATGGTGTCCTTTCCCTCTCTCTCAGCTTACACAGCTTTCCTTTCCTTCTACCCTTATCGAACCATAAGCCTCAACCGTCGATAAGAACAAGTTAAAAACATCACAAAACCCATAACATTACTATAATGGCTCTAAGAACATACTCTTTCCCAATTTTGAAATCATACTGGCCATTTTTTGTCACCGGTGTCGTCACCTACTGGGGTGTCGGTAAAGCTGCTGATTTGAGTGCTAACACTTCTGAATTCATTAACGATCCAAGAAACCCAAGATTCCAAAACGGGGGTAAATTCATTGAATTGGAAAAATAAGCAAGGTTACTGAGAAAAACAGCATCAGCTAAGACATGATTTTTATACACTAATGTTTTTTTTTATTATTATTACTTTTATGGCATGCAAACATGATGCATAAAGTCTTTTATTTTCGCAGTTTAATCTTTTCCAATTGCAGGTATATGAGATATTTTTGGTACTCTGGAGAAACGTTTACTTACGATGGAATAATAAAGCAACTTGAATTTTCAGGTACGAGACATCAGAACAATCATATCTTGGAAGGGAAGAAATTGCACTACAATTTATATTATATATTCAACCAATGGTCTTGGAAGCTTCTACGTATATATAAATGTATATGTACATACACACACACAAATATTGAACAAAAAAACAATTACGTATGCAAAAAAACGCAATGTCTTTCAAGCTTTCAAAGCTTGTTCAATGGCAAAGAGAAAAACCTTTTCCAAGTATGCTTGATCTTCTAGACCAACACTCACCCTAACCAAACTTTTTGCCACATCGTATTTCGCCACCTCTTCCAATTCATTGTAGTGTGCAATGATTGTGTATGGGCACGAAAGAGTAAAATTTGTCCCCAATGATGGACCTTTGCATAATTTCAAATTATTGAAAAACGCTTTTGCTTGAGACAAATTGTGGAAAACTAAGGAAAAAACCTCACCATACCCTCCATTGCTTGTCATTACTTTTTCGTAATTTTCTTTGGTCTCCAAACTTGTATATTTAGGATAGTATATTTTAGCAAACAAGTTGGCTTTGTGATTGAGGGAGATGCCAGGTTCGATGGTTGAAGCAGTGCTTTTAGGATCTTCATATGGTTTCAATATGGTATCGATCAACCATTCTGTGGTTGTATTTACTTTCAAACTTCTTTGGACAAAATTTCTAGAGTTTCTTTCCAAACAGATCGCGTCTTCACACCATAACAAATCTTCATATGACTTTGGGAAAAACTGATTGACAGCAAAATCATATAGTCTTGAATGTTTGTTTAAAACCAAAGAACCAGCTAGAACATTGGAGTCACCAGAAAAGATTTTTGTCAAGGAAGAAACAACAATGTCTGCGTGAGGCAAAATATCCACATTAATGAACCCACCGATGGTATCATCCACAATGATATAAAACCCGTATTTCAGACTCAAGTCTTTTAATTTCAGTAGGTCACCCATCTTCAACAATGGGTTTGAAGGGGTTTCTGTGAAAACTGCTAAAATTTGTTCTCCCGTTTGTAATATGGTTTCCAATTTGCTCATAGCATCTGTTTCATTAGGCAAAAAATGGGTATGATTGAATTTCCGCAAAACGGATAGAGTGTCAGTGTATGGGAACCCAAACATAACTGTTTTCTTGTATGGAGGACCGTATCCAACCAAGGAAGAAGCCATTGGAGAAGAGCTTGCCAAAGAAGAGGCTGACATCCGCGACTTCACTCTCAAAGAGTCCATTTCCAACAATAGCCTATGGGCTGTGAAAATGGCAGCCATCCCACTAGGAAACAAGTACACGTCTTTGTTTGGATCTACAAACGTAGTGCTGGTGCGTGAGTTAGATGCAGCAGCAGCAGAAGGGTTGTGAGTGTTGAATCTTTCATTTGCTGATCCGCTGTCATTTAGACCCGGTGTGCCTTCTCTTGAATGAGTGCCATTGGCGAAAGACGACTGTGTGGTGCCAACATGATTCCCGAATTCACTCTCAAGCGCCCTATTCCTTTGCAAATTGCTTGTGGTCATATTAGGATTCTGTTCAGTGGAGTTTGTTTCAACAACAATGACATGCTCTGTGAATTGTGCACTTATATCTTCAACGTGTGTGTCTTGTGCTGCAGTATTAGAAGACGGTGATTGCGCACCATGGTTTTGCACTTCCATAGGCTGACTTGGTGTAGTAACGGTATTGCGGCCTTCATTGCTAACAGCAATAATAGTGGTGGCAGTGGAGTTGTTTGTGCTCACCGTTTCTTCTTCCACATCAACAACTTTCAAAGCAATTCTTTTTTTGATCAGTCTTTTCGCATAATTACCCATGGACATGTCCATTGCTCTTCCAAATCTCTGTTCGATGTATGACGTGCTCGTTGTTGTTCCTTCTTTTTCCTTTTCCGTTATTGTAATATTAGTACTTGAAATGGGGGTTTCAGTTGAAGTTTGCAAAGCATGTTCGTGGGATATACTTTGCAAAGTTTGATCGTCTATATCAAACAAATTTCTCAACATGTATTCTGCCACTCTAGAAGATATCCCTTCTCCTGTATGTTGCCAATATTCTTTCAAATATTTGAAGTCGTCTTTGTGAACGAAAACTGTGGAAACTTTGCATTCTTGTTTGTATCTTGATTCATCCAAAGAGTTTGGTTTTTCACTACTCAATTGCAAAATTCTGATTGGATATGTGCTTGTTGATGGTCTTTTCACTTTGATGTATTCTCTACACCTTTTGGCAACGTTGTACGATGAAAAAATAAGACATTGTTCCACACTGTCATTTCTGGAAAATTTCGTAAGAATCAATGAACAAAGTTTTTTGATATACAAATGAATGAAAAATCTCGGATACCCTGTAGTCAACTTATTGATGATATTTGGATCACCTTCTTCGTACCCAACATTGGCCTCCCATGTTGGCAAAGAAACCGAAACCGCGTGTTCCGTTTGCGGTGGAATGGACTCGCCAACCTGTGTGGATATATTGATGAAGTTGTTCATGTGGAGACTTTGAATTGTGTCAATGGTATTGTTGTTTTTCTTTGATTTGAAGTGTTTTCAAAGAAGGTGTAAAGACTGTTGCTTTACCAAAGATTGGTTTACCTGTTGTGGGTCGTCTGCTAATTTATATATATAGATATATATATATATACAATACGTCAAGTCTGGCATTGAAAAGGGGAACTGATAAGAGAGATCTCGGTTGAAATAATTACTGATACTGTCAAGGCAGCTTAATGACCACATATCATGCATGAATAGTGTACTTCACAGTGAGACTGCATTTTTGTCATCGGCATCTTTCCACAATTACACAGTTTTTTTTTTTCTCGTCTTGTCTTGTTCGGTATTATCATTTGTATGCCATCGGACGGGCATTCGTTTTCTCGTTTGGAAAACACCGCCGTTCAAAAATAGGAAGCAAGCAAGCAAGCAAGCAAACAAGCAAGCAAGCAAACAAGCAAGCAAGCAAGGCTTTCCATGGTTAGTTGAAAAGTTACATGTGAAACGAAGAAGAAGAAGAATAAGTAGGGGAGAAAGAGGAAAAGAAAGACTTGTCTAAAAAAAACCAAGGCCGAATCTCAACTCTTGTCCAAAAGTATTCTACACTCTATAAAATTACAGGCATTACTATACACTATATCATTGTTCGACAATGAATGAAAAAGTGTTGTGAAGTAAGGATATCGTCTCTCTCATCCTTATCTCTTTTGTCTGTTATGGTATTTGTGGTGTAACACTACTACTTGTTCTATATCTTCAACACATACACATACACAAAGAACTAACATAAGGTCAATATCTTATCATACCCGGCTGGTCTTGGATAACAATTAAAGTATAAATCAAAAAATGCCCTTTCTTGGGTTCTGTGGTTTGGTCAGTTTTCACATTTTACAAAATCAACTTCATTACCATTGTTATTTCACCCTTTAGGTGGTAGTAGTAGTAGTAGTAGTAGTAGTAGTAGTAAGTGGTAGTTTGTTGAGATTATAAATTGATATAGTAAATGGTGATTGGGTTTGTATATAAAAGGATGGTTTGAGTGTCTTTCTACAGTTTTAATTTATTTGTTCATTCTATAATATTCTCTCTACACTACTCAAAAATCATAAAAAAACCAACTTTTGTCCAAAAAGTATCAAATCCACCTTATATGACAGTACGAATTAATATTATAACAAAATTATTTCCTGTATATTATGTTCGTGATTCCTGCGTGGAGAGATTGATTTTTATTGACCAAATAAAGAATTCACAAGAGCTCAAATGGAAAACATATGTTTCATATGCAAATGATATTAGAGTGTCAGAGAATTCATACATTTTTTATTTTTATTTTATTTTTTTTTTGTAATTATTCTTGTTCACCTAGTACTACTTCACTAGTGAGTATCAGCTTAATGCATCTATTGCGCCAAGTAATTATTCACAAGCGAGCGAATACATATATTGACCCGAGTACTACAGTCAAAGACTTTGCTCGTATACTGTTCGTATACCCGAGGTTTCATGCTGCAAATAGTACATAATCAACTAAGTCTTGAGTACATGTGACCGGAAGGAGAGAATCTTAAAATAAAAATTGAAACTCGAAATGAAAAATGAAAAATGAAAAATGAAAAAAAACAAAAAACAAAAAACACAGCTGAAAGATGGAAAAAACGACAACTGCCAACTGCCGACTTGTTAATTAATAATACTACTACGGTATCTATTTCATCAAAGATATTGATATCTATCATTGCCGGAGAGCTACCTGCTCTTATTAAATTATTCTCTTTTCTTGTCATCGTCTTTTCTAGTTGATTTTAACAAGTGCTTTTCTACTAATCATCTAATAAGTTCCCGAGTTTTCTCAGCAAAGACACTGAAAAAAAAACTTAAAAAACTTAAAAAACTTAAAAAACTCAAAAGATAACGACAAATTAGCTCGACTAATCCTCATCAACTGCAGAGAAAATATCTCAAAACCATTAAATCATCATTCACATCGCTACTTAAAATCATTTCTTTCTCTAAATATTTGTTTCCTTTTTGTGTGCTAACTATCAACTAATATACCTCATTTGTCTCGTTGACATTGAATTCGCAGTAGTCATCAAAAAGTGAGAAAAATTTACAAAGTAGGAGTATGGTCAGTGTCAAAAACGAAGAGGTAAAACAATATTTGACAAATTCCGAAGACATACAGAACCAACCATATAATGCACAACAAGCTAATATGACGGAACCAAATCCATTAATATTGAAAACCGAGCAACCATCACCAGAAAGCAGTATCTCGCAGCCGATTGTTACTGTTGCTACTGCAGAGGGGAAAAAAACTGATGTTTCCGCTGCTTCGAAAAAACAAGCATCATCCTTGGAAATTGCTCCTGAAACAAATGAGTTGGTCCCCAGAAACTCAAGAAAAGTGAGAACGGATAAACCAAGACCATTCATATGTGAAATATGTTTGAGAGGGTTTGTAAGAAGAGAACATTTGAAAAGACACTCTCTGGCACACACTCAAGCAAGACAATTTGATTGTGTTTACTGTGGAAGACCTTTTACGAGAAGAGACATGGTTCTTCGGCATCAAAGAACTCTGCATTGGCAACTGTTTACTGATGTTGATGAAAAAAACAAATCGTCTGACAATACTCCAACAACACAAAAGAAAATAAGAAAACATAAAGAGAAAACAATTGGAGAAGACGGAAAAGTTTTGTTATCAAAAAGACCAGCTAAAACTGACAATAATACTGATGATAGCTACAGGGCAAAAACCTTAAAAAAACAAGCAGATATTTCATCATCATCAACAACAACAACACCAATCACTGATTCGAACGAACAGGATGGAGAAGAAAACGGAGATGAACTTTTGGAAATGAAACCAAGAAAGAGACCGAGACACGCGTCGTTCAGTGCCAGCTCAGGTAGCACATACACTTTTACAACGCCAATCAGTCATGGGAGTGATTTGAACACACTAGCTGGTTTTGCACAAAATCGTGGATTTGTGACAAGCAACACAACAGATGAAAACACTTATGGAACACACACACAAAACAACAACAACAACAACAACAACAACAACCAACAATACACGTTGTCAGCAACTTTGGCTGCCCCAGAGACAAGCACCTCTTTAGCAACAACACCCTTTCAGCAAATGACCCCACATGGACAAGATGTTCACTACCAAGAAGCAATATCAGCCACTGAAACCAGGCCCCACCAACAAGTTGAGTTTTCCACTCCACAAATGAAAGCACAAGATATGGCCTTGCTAGATTTCTTGTTACCAGATATGCAGTTGGACCAAGATGAGGAGACCGGTGTTTCAGAGTTTCAAAATTACAATTTTGGCTCGGCAATAAACTCTTCAGCAAACTTGCACTCAAAATATTCCGCAGAAGCTGATGCTTTAAACGCAGAAAGGCTGAACACAGTTTTGAAAAATATAGACTCCATTTTACCACCAAAACATTTCACTATGGAATACTTTCATACAGCTCAAAATGCGGAAAAACAAATTGCAACTTCCAACAACAGCAACACGCTTCATGGTAAGCCGTCTTCTTTGGATCAGAAAAACTACCCTATCCATCAAGACCAAAATAACCTTAAGACCCACTCAAAACAAGATAATCCACAAAATGGAGATACTTTTTTGACAGACAAAAGCATGAAAAGAAACAAGAGTTTGCTAAATTTGAATTTATCTCAGCTACCTTTGTACTCCACCATTTTGAGTTCTTTTCCTGATCAAGCACCCGGGAATATGTCAACTGCAAACCAGCTTGCACAGTTACAATACTACCAAACAGCTGGCGAAATGGCTGTTCAAAATGCTCATAACAAGCCCTCTGAGTTGGGGAAATCAACCCATTTAGCGGGAAACCATGTTTTCTCTCCAGAAACATGCAACCCACCTAGCACTGCAAACTTTTTGGCTTTTGGCAATCACGGAACCGTTTCTGAGCAGTTTATTGATAAAAAATATCACTTGAATCAATATAATCAGTATGATTTCAAAGCAAACAGCGCACCTGTAGAAGATATGATGATGGACCTTTTGCAAAAAAACTCAGCAAACACACAAGAGCTTTTGGAAGGGGAGGCGCCGGCGAGTTGGTTAAGTGACTTTATCAATACTCATTTTGAAGACGAATTAAAAGATAGCAACACTTTGAACACTCACTTCAATGATATTGGATTTGATGAAAACTCATACGCAAACACGAACTTGTCATCATCAAATTCGTACGCAGACATCAACTTACAATCACATCTTACGCAAGTACCACCTTCGCAACCTCAATTTGAAACCAAGCCCCCAGTACTGGATCTGGACACAAATAATCTTCCTGTTAAATACATGCCTCCTTTCACAAGCCCTTTGCAACAACTAAAAGCGGATGCTTCCAGCACTTACTTTCAGCCATCATCCACGCACGACCTACAACAACAACAACAACAACAACAGGGCACCAAAACTTCAAACGCTGAGTTGGTGCCTGGTTTGTTTAAACAAAGACAAATGGATTTGTGGAAGCAGTTTTTCCCTCGTACAACCTCTCCAAGTGACTTTTCTTCCCCTGTGGTCAGCTCAACTGTGAGCGAAACGGGGAAGCTTACAAGTTCACACCAAGCATCAGCAATTCCTTCTCCACTGGCTAAAACGAATGTTTTCACTCCAACGTCTTCAATCCCACCAAGCGACTTGACTACACAGACGGCGTCTGGTGCCGCGAAAGTACAAGAAAAAATTAAAACGAAAAAACCTGTTTCGAAACCAAGAGTTGGCAAGCTAAAATGGTTTGATGAGAAACTTAGAGTGCAGATCATGCAGTTGCACAATTTGACACAGTTTCCTAGAGTGAAAGAGCTAAACGAATACATTAATCTGTATCAAAGAGAGTTTCACCCCTATTTTGATTTCATTCACTTACAATCTATCACTCCAAAACTTGAAAATCATTCAATTTTGACTTCTGTGGCATGTATTGGAGCTCTTTATTCTTTCCACTCCTACCATTCAATGCAGTTGTTCAGTATATCTAGACACAACATTAGAGAAATGTTAGAGGAATTTTCAGATCACCACAAGGGCCAAGACATTCTGGCACCAGACTTCAACCTGAACATTAGCAAAGATCATATTAACAAAATGTATGAAAGTTCATACTATGACGGAGGAGAGCTACCATTGTGGTTAATTCAGGCAATGGTTTTATTGTCGTTTGTTGAAATATTCCACAGCTCTTCTTCTATTAATGAACAAGTGGCCACCCATTTAAAAACAGTGATCAAGTTGATTCAAATCAAAAACTTGAACAAACCTTTGGAGAAGATCATAAATCCACCAATCGACTTTAATAACATGAAAGCAAACAAAATTGGAGACGAAAATTTGAAAGAGATATTTGATTATTTTATTACTGCACAGTCAAGAATTAGAACTTGTCACACTGTTTTGTTGATTTCGAATCTATTCACGTCTCTAGTGGGTCTCGATTGTAGAATGCATAGTGTAGACTTGAAAGAAGGAGGGATTCCCTGTTTGCAAGAAGCTTTGTTTCATGCTGCCAATTACAAGGAATGGTCAAAATTACTGCGCGTCCAATATAAAATCAGACTTGATTCGAAATTCACTTTGGTTGAACTAAGTAATGGTGGAGACGACTACACACACTGCTTGAGATACTTGAGCAATAATGCATTGAGCTCAATGACAGATGGTGTAGGAAATGAAGTTACTTTTGAGCTAGATGACTTTCACTCGAGAAGATTGTCTCATTCCACTCTGTTGTCGATGTTGCTATCCATCCATGAAAAGATATTTATTGAAAGATCCAAAAATTACAACACTATTCAATGGGAGTTGAAGTCCAAACCAATAATTAGACAGTTGATGAAAACGTGGGAACATTTGTACTTGAAAAATGGAGGTGTCTTTTATGACTCATCAAACTTGGACATTATTATACAAAATCCAAAGATGAAGTTGCTTTTGCCTTTATACAACTTTGCCAAACTAAGGAAATGTTTGAACATTGCACCAATCATGAAAAAAATATGGCTTAAAAACTGGGCTAAGCTTAATGAGATTTTGGATGACTTGATGTTCACTTGCTGTGCAAACGATGAGCTTAGTGCGGAGAGTTATAATAAGAACTTGATGAGAGAAGCGTCACTTTACTGTTTGGACACCATAAAATTATGGATCGAAACTGTATCTTTTGCAAATAACTCCGAGAAGTCTTCCATCAACACACCAATTTTTTTTATCACCTGCATTTTTAGTTCGATAGTCATTTTATCCGTCTATCTGCAAGTTTTAGAGTATATGGCGACAAAAGTGGTTTTGGTTGAGTCAGACAAAAAATTTTGGATGCAAACTGAAATGGTGTTACAAAAACTTGAAAATCACTTGAGCACAAACAAAAGCCAAATTGACTCCACTGTTCATCCTGTAGTTAAAAAGCCATTAGCATTTTCACCAGAGTTTTTACAAAAAATCGCTGAGGATGATGTGCAGTTCAATAAAATGGTTGTCTCAACAAAACTTTCTGCAAAATGCTTGTACCTGGGAGTGAGGATATTGGGAGACGCACCTGTATGGCCGGCTTCGCTAAATTTTGCCAGTGGTTTGTTTAGCCGTTGCCAGCATATAACTACTGCGGAGGTATTTGGCGAATATTCGCAGTGAGATTGATTGAACGTAACATTCTATGTGTAAATTTATACATTCTATTATAGCAACAAACGCAATTTTATGTACTATATTATGAGTCGGGGAAAACTTTCCAAAAAAAAAAAAGCTTGTTTACTTTTAAGATGTAAAAAATTTATGCAAACACAATAAGTCTTGCTAAGCCAAACTATTAAAATAATACCTAAAAAGTAAACAAACCTTGAATCTATTTTTTTTTAAGGTTGTCGATACTACACACGCTCAGGCTTGCCATTTTATAAATCTTTTTTTTGCTGTAGTATGCCCGTTATCATCATCTTTGACCAACTAAAGCGTTGGTTTATTATGACTTTTTTTTCAAATTCTTGAAAATAATTCAAAACGGCGATGAGTAAATTAGTTAAGATAGCTTATTTTTATGAGAATATTCTCTTATTAGATACAATCTCCTACTGCTCTTTCAATCAAGGCTATTAATTTTTTTCAAGCATCTTGCTAGATATTGTTTGATTATTTTAATTGCTAAAGGTGCTTAGACTGTTATCGCTTTATACGTAAATGTACCCTATATACGAAATTACTCGTTTCTTTTTGTCGCGGTGCGAAAAGACCGAAATAAAAACTCACGAGCTCATCGACTTTAGAATTTAGAAAGGTTGTAAATCAAAGTTTATGGAAAAGACGCAAAAGAGTTAAACTGTTCCTGCTACGTGAGAAATCCAAAGGAAGAAAGAAGCCCAATGACAGGAGAGAAACCAGTGAAAGATTTGACAAAAATGAACAATCTCATGAGTGGTAGACAGCTGTTCAAGTACTTGGGTGAGCCTAAAAAAATTGTTGCTCCTATGGTGGATCAAAGTGAATTGGCATGGAGAATGCTGAGCAGAAAATACGGAGCTGATCTTTGCTACACACCGATGTTTCATGCAAAATTGTTTGCCACGAGCGAAAAATACAGGCAGGATATGTGGCAAGACGATTTGGATGGGAATCCTAAGTTTGATCGGCCATTGGTTGTTCAGTTTTGTGCCAACGACCCTCAGTACTTGGTTGAAGCTGCTAAGTTTGTTGACGGAAAATGTGATGGGATTGATTTGAACCTGGGATGTCCGCAGGGCATTGCGAGAAAGGGTCATTATGGGTCTTTTTTGATGGAAGATTGGAATCTGATTTCTGAATTGTTATCAAACCTGAAGAAGGAAATCACCAAAACCAATGTGACATGCAAAATCAGAATATTTCCGGAGCTGGAAAAATCACTGGAATATGCCCAAATGTGTGTAAACTCAGGTGCAGAGTGGTTGACTGTTCACGGAAGACTAAGAGAGCAAAAGGGCCAAATCACAGGACTCGCGGATTGGAACTACATTAAACATGTAAGAGAAAACATCCAGTGTATGACTTGTGATGAAAAACAAGTTGTTTTTGCTAATGGGAACATACTATACTCTGAAGACATACATCGGTGCTTGAACGAAACAGGCTGCGATGCAGTTATGAGTGCAGAAGGTAATTTATATAACCCTGGTATTTTTAACTTTAGCAACAACAACGACATTCAAGATAAAGACAAAGTTTTCCCTAGAGTGGATCTGGTTACACGCGAATATTTTGAGATTTTAAGGAAACTTGATAAGAAATCAAAAGCTTCGATGCATGCAGCAAAGTCTCATTTGTTTAAGATTCTGAGACCTTTCTTTGCAAAACATACCGATTTACGGAATAAGTTGGGATCTCTTAATATCATGAAACTATCTTTTGAAGAGATAGAGAATCAACTGATAAAGCCTATTGAAGAGACGGTTGCGAAAATACTTGAAGAAAGCCCGCATTTGGATGTCATTGAATATGATACGGAAATCAGCAATGACGTATTTCAGTACAAAAAGGTTCCGTATTGGAGATGCCAACCATACTTTCGTTCGGTAAACGGAGTCACCACCAACAAGAGAGTTGGTGAGTTTGTTGAAAGTAGAGATAATAAGCAGGAGTTTTTGGACAACATCAAGAAGAGAAAGAAGTCAAAAGAAAGCACTGAGGACAAAGATACGTCTAAATGAGCGTTGTTAACAGTTTAGGTGGCTTTTTTTGTCGTTTAAGATTAGTCGATATACTTTTTTGTGTAACGTCCTTCTAAAAACGTAGACAACTCTTGGCACAACCGTTACCCGAGTTAGTTTTTTTTTTCTTTTTCTAATTTTTTTTTTTTCTTTTAGGCTTTTGTGAAGTCTCTGTTGCTAGCGCCCTTAAACGAAATTATGTTTTCTGTGCCATCTCAATTTAAAACACATGTCGCTTTTGCAACTCTATGATAATGTTTCACATCTAAGCAAAAGATAATCAAATCCCAAACGTTAAATAATAGGGAGAAATCACACACACACACAGATGAGCAGCACACCGTTATTGCAAAAACAGCCATCTTCCTATGGCACGCTGCATCGAATCATCAATAACAATAATAAGGCTATATCAGGAACCAACTTGAGTGCGAGCAACAATATTTCTTCGGAAGATTTGACTCAAAGAGACGAGGATATCGAATGGCCTTATGAGGATAATGAGAGAGAACTGTCTGATGCCAACAAAAATGATCATTCACCCAGCCCCTTCTCAAGAGCAGCTCGGTTTACTAGAGAAAATTCCATTATATCGACACTTGCCAGAAAGCGCGGAGATACTTTAACAAGTATTAAAGAAGGTTATTTCAAAGTTGTGAGGTACAAGCATTTCAAGTTGTTTTTGAGTATGTTCATCGGTTGTTTGTTTTTCTATATCTCCTTTACACTTGCTTTTCTGCCCAGAACCTCCCTTTCAAGAGATTTTAGAAGAATCCATTTTTCTCAGCAGCTTACAAAACCAGAAATATACAGGCATTACATGGATTCAATGAGACAAGATAACTTGTTCCCGCAATTGGTGAGAAACTTCAGTGCGTCTAACAACTTGATAGGAGACGAAATACTTTTACAATCAACATACACTTATTTAGACTCTAAGTTAGATGTGAAACCCAAGTTAGAGCAGTATGATTTTAAAAAAGACTTGTACAATACGGACAACGAAATCAGTCTATTTGATTCGCAATCAGGAAAAACGATATACAAACCTAACATCAAAGAGCCTTGTTTTGATTCGACAAGTTGTGACGATAATTCCCTCAAAAGTTTTGTGTTTTCGCAGTTGGGTCCTTTTTCAATTGACGGTCACGGAGTGGAAGTGGATATGGGGACTTTTGATAACTATACGTCGATAAAGAGCGACAGCACTAGTACTTTGTCAGATCTTCAAGGCAAAATACACATATTGAAGCTGAATAACGAAATATCATTGATGTCACAGATACGAAATTCTATTTCATTTGGGGCTATCGGATGCATTGTTTATAGCGAGAAAAATGTTGATGATCAGTACTACTTCCAAAACAATTACATTTCAAGAAATTCGATTATCAATGATGAAACGGAATTCAAAATTCCTGTTATATCAATGAGTTATAATGAAATCGAACCAATTCTAAAGTACATCAGAAATGCAGAATTGCCTTTATGTTATAAAATACATTTGGAATCGAAAAGATATCCAGCTTTACAAGAGGTGGCCCAACTTAATAACATTGTGGTAACCATTCCGGGTATATGGAAGTCGCATGAAGTGATAATTGGGCACAATCGAGACTTGTTCACCTACCATGGTGTCAATAGTGGACATATGATATTTTTGGAATTGTGCAGAGGGCTTAGTGCCTTAAAACAAAAGGGCTGGAAACCCTTGAGAACCATCAAGCTTATAAGTTTTGATGGCGACACGTACGGGAACTTTGGATCAAAAAATTACTTGAAACAACATTTGAATAATGAAAAGTCGATTGTATTTATAGACATTGATAAGGAAGCTGTCACAGGAAACTCTACTTTTAGTTGCCGTAGCAGTGAAATTTTCAACGGTTTGATCAAAACTGCAGCCAAACTTACTCCGTATTCAAAAAATACTAATAACGATTATGATAGCGATTTGTTTAGGGAGTTTTTGGAAGTTGATGATAGCAAGAGATTGAACTTGCAAGAACTACATGCAGACTCAAGAGCTCAGCTATTTCTTTCTGATTACGGGGTTCCCTCCATAAGCTGCGGCTTCAGCGGACCAATCACTTTTCCACACAACTCAAATTATTTATCAATGGAGTTGTTTGAGGACCTTGTCGATCCAAATTACAACTCTCATCAAGTTTTATCTGAATTTTTGGGGCTATTGGTTTTGACAATTGCTGAGCGAGAGGTCATTGAATATGATATGGGCAAGTACTTTACTGAAATCAAATTTGTTTTTGATGAACTGATTGAAAGTCATTCTTTTATGGATAGAAGCAAAGAGAAATATATTAACAAATTAGACAAGCTTTTGGAGGATTTGGCTATAATTTTCAACAGCATTGACCTTTATAACGCAAGGCTACAACAGCAAACCAGTATTGATTATCCTTGGTATCATTTGAACACAAAGATACAATTGATGTTTAAGATCAAATCTTTAAACAATAAGTTGATCAAAATAAAACAACTATTTTTAAAAGGCACCTATGAGGACACAAGACATCCAAAGGATATCATCATGCAACCAAACAAGTACACTGGCAACAGCATAGAAGTGTTGGGCACTTTGCACGAACTCTTAGAAAGTCGTGAAAAGCACAACGGTTCGCAGCAAAATATTCACGAGTGGTTGCAAACTCTTTACGAAAAGCTCTCGGTCATCAAAGAGTTTACTTTAGACATTTATCCCTACGATTGATGGTGTATGTACGAATATACTAGCTATGTACCAGACTCTTTTCGAGGTTATTTTTTTAATGGATTAGTGGTTTAGTAATGGAATATGCTCTGTATTGTGGCAAGTTTTGGCATCCGGGTATGAAATGCGTTTTCTTTTTGCACCTCGGACCCTTCAATTTTTCCATAAAGTTGGGAAAAAAAAAAAACAAAACAAAAAACTGGGTGACCAAATTTTTGTTCTTGTTCGATCAAGTGCAAAGCTCGGTACATTGCCACTGATGACCTTGTTATAGATGTGCAAAGAAAAATAAAGAAAACAAACTCTAGATCACACCAACACCACATCACCCTCGTAATGTTTGCTTCATCCATCATCACTAAAAGAGCAGTCCCATTGACTAGCCGTTTCTTTTCTTCTTCTTCTGCTGTCTTGGGAACCAAAGTCTTTTTTGACGTTTCCATCAACTCGAAAAAACTAGATAGAATTGAATTTGAATTGTACGATGACGTTACTCCAAAAACCTGCGAAAATTTCAAAATGTTGTGTACCGGGGAAAAGGGATGGGGGTACAAAGGAACTCCATTTCACAGAATTATTCCAAACTTTATGATCCAAGGGGGTGACACCGACTTGACCAACGGGTTCGGTGGGAAATCTGCTTTGACTGGAGGAAAATTTGACGACGAAAACTTTGTCAAGGGCCACAACAAAGTTGGTTTGTTGAGTATGGCAAATGCCGGTCCAAACACCAATGGCTCTCAATTCTTTATCACTACAAACCCAGACTTGAGCTACTTGAACGGTAAACACACTGTTTTTGGTGAAGTTGTCAAAGGTTGGGAGACTGTTGAAGCTATCGAAGCTTGTGGGGCTATGTCTGGTCAACCAAGAGCCAAAGTTGTTATTGAAGAATCTGGCGAAGTCAAGGATTGAAAGAGCTGATTTAGTTTTTTTAATGAGTTTTTCTCCTTTTTTTTTTCTTCCTTTCTTCAATTGAAATGGGACACGTCAGTTTCCCAAGACCACTTGATGAACGATTTAAGCATTATCTAAAGTCAGTGGGCGGTTTTTTATAAATCCAAACCTTGTACCATGACGCTTATCACACATCTCACATAATCTGTATATAGTTTTTAATATGTGGTTTTGTCGATTTTTTTTTTTTCTTTTTTTTCAGTCTTTTGTGTATCGCATTTTGTAAAGGATGATACAGATACTTTCAAGATAGCTTCTTGTCTTAAAATGTATGGTACAAAATAGTTGAACATTGCTCTATTGCAGAAATAACTTTTGATCAAAAGATGCGTCGTAATTTTCGTTTCTGACGCATCTTACTCAATAAGGATAATTGAGTGTGTTTTTTTTTTTTTTGTTTTGTTTGTTTGTCCTTGGGCCTACAAAAATTGGGTGACTATTTTTCCGAGCCTGATATTTCTATTAGTTTTAACGGAATTATACGTAGGCATACAGCTAATAGCGTTTGAGCAAGCAAGAACTTCATATGTGCTCTTGATTTAAAACGCACATATTTATTGAATAGGTCGATTATAGTTACACACTACTGATTTTATTGTAGTAGGTGCATCTCAACTACCTCTTCCTCAAAACTCTCATTCCAAAAGAAACGCAACCCTAAAAGACATACACAGCCCGTGAAATGAACTTAGAGAATACCTTGTCCAATTTGAGCCTTTACGATGCCAAAAAATACTTTCGTAAGGCTCAAAATGTTGTATTCAGCTACACAGAAATGGAGTCCAAAGTGAGAGAAGCTACAAATAACGAGCCTTGGGGCGCTCCTTCCACGTTGATGGAGTACATTGCGCAAGGTACTTACAATTATAAAGAAAGAGAAGAGATCATAGGAATGGTTTTTAGAAGATTTACTGAAAAGACGGCAATGGAATGGAGACAGATCTACAAAGCTTTGCAATTGCTAGAATACATAATAAAACACGGGAGTGAGCGGTTTATTGACGATTGCAGAGCCAACATTTCTTTGATCAGTATGTTGAAAGATTTCCATTACATAGACTCTCAAGGCCAAGATCAAGGTTTAAACGTCAGAACAAGAGCAAAAGCCATTGTGAGCTTGTTGAAAGATGACAGTCAAATTAGAAAGGAAAGAAAACATGCTAGAGAAACTGCAGAAAAATATAGAGGGATTGGCAACACTCCTTCAAGAAAGCCAAATGGAGTATTGAACAGAGGAGGTGGTTTTAACAAAACCTCAACAAACGGGGTGTCTGTGAGTGCTGATTTCGATGATGAAGAAGAGGGCGGGTTTTCCAAAAGAGACTACAGTACGTATGATTCAACGTCCTACGGGGAATATAAAGAGGAAGTCATTGACCATCCACACAAAACCACACGCAGCACGGTCAAGAGCACTTCTTTGAATGAAATAACTAATTCTGAAGTTCCTGATCTTTTGGGTGAAGACAGTTTGTTTGAAACTCCCATTAATGCAAACCATGCGAGTGAAGTCACCCATGAAAACGAGGACGATGATGACGAGGACGAGTTTTCTGATTTCCATGCAGCTCCAACGTCCTCTACAAGCACCACAAACACGAACTTCAATCTAAGTGGTAATTTGAGCAACATGTATGAAGCAAATAAACCTTCAAATACCGCAAATGACAACTTATTCTCTTCTGTTTCAAATGCGACCCCTAAGTCGACTGCACCACCTCCAAAAGCAGGCTCTTTCCCTCAAGCAAGTAGAAAACCAAAGAGTGATGATCTTTTTGGTTCTTTGTTAACTGCAGCCAAAGCAGCCAAACCAACTCCTACACCTACTGCAAAGTCAAATAATCCTCAATCGACCACGCACACTGACGAGGACGATGATTTTGGCGATTTAATGGGAGGTTCTGAGCCTTTTAATAAAAACTCTGGGGCCACGTCTACAAATAATAGCCATTCCAACAATACAAGTAACAACGGTGAAGTTGATCTCTTGAGTTTTTAAGCAGGTTTTTAAGCAGGTTTGTAATTATATAGGTCTTCAAATGTACCTTCAAGCGCAATCCGAAAACCGATACTTTTAGTTTTTTTTTTTTAATTAAATATTTTTCGGGTTAGTCTAAAATTGAGTACTTCGGACTGAGGTGCTTGATATCATGACGCATTATTTGGGACAACATAAAAAGGTTCAGGAATTATCTAAAGGATCTGGATTCAAAAGCAGATTGCGTAGCTTATATCTCAAGAAAAAAACAACCTATAAAGTAAAACAACAGCCACAACTTAAAGTAAAACAACAGCCACAACTTAAAGAA
>ERZ794936.351-NODE-351-length-24162-cov-34.386776_pt1 | contig 24162 bp, 9 predicted proteins | sample MGYA00511083_ERZ794936 | MGnify/ENA primary metagenome ERZ794936 (study PRJEB30137, sample SAMN04331409) | food metagenome | isolation source: Y2 must sample point D1 replicate A | place: Australia: South Australia | collected 2014 ... | reverse complement strand
AACACCAACACCAACACCAACCACAACTTACAAATAAACTACAAATACAAACACGACAACAACACCAACATCAAAGGTTTGACCTTTTAAAACCATGTCTTGTGAACCATCCGCAATGAGTGTAATCAATGAAGGTAATAAATAAATAAATAAATAAAAAAAAAAAGTTCAACGATTTTTTTTTGTTTTTGTTTTTTTTGTTTCTTTGTTTTAAGTCTACTCTGTTATGTTGTACTTGATCGTGTTGCCCTTGTATGCTGATTTGTGGCAGAAATGTGGTTGGAGTAAATGGGCGAGTAAATGTTGCAACCGATCCATGTCCCTGTGTTTTCTTGGTCGATGAATAAATTGAGTACTATACATATATATATATATATATATACATGTGTGTGTTAACTCATGATGACTTTTAACATCAAAATAAGAATCTTGCTGAAAGTCAATTGCAAGTGAGCATCGTTTAAAGATGACTTATCGTTTAATGACTTGAGCGTTCATTTGATGTTTCACAAGTGAATTGTTTGCTCTATTTATATATATTACCAGTGCATCTAACTTATATATATTCAATCATAATACTCTTAACTTCTTTTATTTTGCCAAAAGACACAACTTGAATACCAAGAAAAAAACAAAACAAAAAACCAACAACAACACCAAATTCTTCCAATCCTCCTCTTCCCCTCCCAATTAATTGTATTCTCACATTTATCTCATCCCCAATTCAAGATAAACATATAAACAACAAGAATATTAATTTTACATCAATCAAGAATTTGCGAAAAAAAAAGAACTACTGAAAAACTTTTACCTTTTTCTTCTTCGTTTTTAAAAAACCAATTGACTACACTACTAATAGTAAATATATCCCCTTCTCATCTCCTTTTACATAGTCAAACACAAAACACAAAACACAAACAAACATGTCTAACAGATTATTGACTTTACAATACGACAACATTGAATATTCCTTGAACATTCCAACAAGCTTGTACTTGGTTTCCACCCAATTGAAAGACCAATTTGCTAAATCGGAATTACCAATCGGTGTGGACATCACTGAAGAGCATTTGAATGATAACGAACCACAAACAGAAATTGAATTGCTGGGTAAATTCATTGGATATTTGGCTGCATTGAGTGGACCAGTTTCCAACAAAACTTCCTCTGAAGATGATGACTCCATTCTAACTATTTTGAAAATTGCAATCAATGATTTTGATAACAATTTCACAAACGATTTGGATATCCATTGTTTGACTTCAAATTTGATTTCTGAAGAAAGAACTAATTTGGTCAAGGGTAAAGAATTGATCAAAAACTATTTGAACGGTAAAATCTTGGTGAGTTCCAACGATTTCGGAGTCAAATCAAGTCTATTCAATCCAACCTCTTCTTCTTCTTCTTCCTCGAGTAACTCTGCTCCAACTAACACAACCGACATTGTTGCTATTTTCGGTGGACAAGGTAACACAGACAACTATTTTGATGAATTGAGAGAGTTGTATTCCATCTACAAAAACATCATCAAAGATGAAATCAAATTTGTTGATGAAACCATTCAAGAATTGTCTGGAAAATTGGAAAACTTTAACAAGATTTTCACACAAGGTTTTGAAATTTTGAAATGGTTGGAAAATCCAAAAGAAACTCCAAACAACGAATATCTTTTATCCATTCCTGTTTCTTGTCCTGTTATTGGAATCATCCAATTGTTAAACTATGCTTTGACTTGCAAACTACTAAACTACACTCCAGGCGATTTGAAACATCATTTGAAAGGGGCTACCGGCCACTCTCAAGGTTTGGTTACTGCCGTTGCCATTGCTGAATCAAACTCTTGGGAATCTTTCCAAAAATCAATGAAAAATGCAATTTCTCTATTGTTTTTCATCGGTTGTAGATGTAACGAAGTTTATCCAAACACAAGTTTGCCACCATCCATTTCCCAAGATTCCGTTGAAAACGGTGAAGGTGAACCATCTCCAATGTTGTCCATTTCCAACTTGTCTCAAAAACAAGTTCAAGATTTGATTAACAAAACAAACTCCCATTTGCCAAAGGAAAAAAACATTGTTATTTCTTTGATCAATGGGGCAAGAAACTTGGTTGTTTCAGGTCCTCCTCAATCTTTATACGGTTTGAATTTGGCTTTGAGAAAATTAAAAGTTCCAAGCGGTTTGGACCAAAACAGAATCCCATACAGTGAAAGAAAATTGAAATTCACAAACAGATTCTTGCCAGTCACATCCCCTTTCCACTCTCACCTATTGGAACCAGCCATGCCTTTGATTGAAAAAGACTTGATCGACAACAAAATCGAATTCAATGCAAAAGATTTGAGCATCCCTGTTTACGACACTTACACCGGTGATGACTTGAGATCTCTAACTTCTGAAAACTTGGGAATCAGATTGGCTCTTTTAATTACCAAGCTACCAGTCAACTGGGAACTGGCCACTCAATTTCCAAAATGCTCCCATATCTTGGATTTCGGTCCTGGAGGGGCTTCCGGTTTGGGGGTTTTGACTCACAGAAACAAAGAAGGTACTGGTTGTAGAGTCATTTTGGCAGGATCCTTTGACGTGAACCCAGAAGACGATTATGGGTTTAAACAAGAACTGTTCCATTACAACGACAAATCAGGTGTCAAATTTGCAGACAACTGGCTAACAGAATATCATCCAAAATTGGCAAAATGCTCTAAAACAGGTAAAGTTTTTGTTGACACCAAATTATCTAAATTGTTGGGTAGAGCCCCATTGATTGTTCCAGGTATGACTCCAACAACCGTTTCTCCAGATTTTGTTGCTAGCACGATCAATGCCGGTTACACCATTGAATTGGCCGGTGGTGGTTACTTTTCTCCAGCTGGTATGACTGCTGCCATTGACAAAATCGTTTCTCAGATCCAAAAAGGTTATTCCTTTGGTATCAACTTGATTTACGTCAACCCAGCTATGTTGCAATGGGGGATCCCATTGATTCAAACTTTGAGAGCCAAAGGTTACCCAATTCAATCTTTGACCATTGGTGCCGGGGTTCCTTCTTTGGAAGTTGCTACTGAATACATCACCACTTTGGGTTTGAGATTTTTGGGTTTGAAACCAGGTTCCATTGATGCTGTTTCTCAAGTCATCAACATTGCCAAAAACCATCCAGATTTCCCAATCGTCTTGCAATGGACAGGTGGTAGAGGTGGTGGTCACCACTCTTTTGAAGATTTCCATCAACCAATGCTGCAGATGTACTCTAAAATCAGAAAATACCCAAACATTCATTTGATTGCTGGTTCAGGGTTCGGGTCTGCTGAAGAAACCTACCCATACTTGACCGGTAAATGGTCTACTGCTTTCAACTACCCACAAATGCCATTCGATGGTGTTTTGTTTGGTTCAAGAGTCATGGTTGCCAAAGAAGCCGAAACATCTTTGGCTGCCAAACAATTGATTGTTGATTGTGAAGGTATTGAAGACTCCCAATGGGAACAAACCTACAAAAAACCAACGGGTGGTATTGTCACTGTTAGATCCGAAATGGGTGAACCAATCCACAAAATTGCCACAAGAGGTGTCATGTTTTGGAAAGAAATGGATGACACAATCTTCAACTTGCCAAAAAACAAATTAGAAGGTGCCTTGGAAGCCAAAAAATCTTACATCATTTCTAAACTGAACGCTGATTTCCAAAAACCATGGTTTGCCACTGTCAACGGTGTTGTTAGAGACATCACTGACATGACCTACGAAGAAGTTGCCAACAGATTGTTGGAACTATTGTTTTTGAAAAAATCCGGCAAATGGAGTGATGTTACATTGAGAAACATGACTGGTGACTTTTTGAGAAGAATTGAAGAAAGATTCACCAAAACAAAAGCCGTCTCCTATTTGCAATCTTTCAGTGCTTTGGAAGGTAATCCACAAGCCATTTTCGACAAAATTTTTGCTGCCTACCCAGAAGCTAAATTGCAATTCTTGAATGCGCAAGACGTTGACTACTTCCTAAGTTTGTGTACCAGACCAGCCCAAAAACCAGTTCCATTTGTTCCAATCTTGGACAAAAGATTTGAATTCTTCTTTAAAAAAGATTCTTTGTGGCAATCTGAAAACTTGGAAACCGTTGTTGACGAAGACGTTCAAAGAACTTGTATTTTGCACGGACCTGTTTCTGCTAAATACTCCACCAAAGTCAACCAACCAATCAAAGAAATCATGGACGAAATTCATGATGGCCACGTTGCTAAATTGTTGAAAGACTACTATGAAAACGATGTTTCCAAAGTTCCAGTTGTCGAATATTTTGGTGGGGAAGATCCAGCTGAAGTTGATTACAACTACTCCACCGATGCTGCTCAAGGTGACAAATTGAGATATGTTGCTACTGCTGCCACCGCCGCCACCAAAGCCAAACAACAAGAATGGTTCAGATTGTTGGCCGGTACTACCAAAAACTGGAGACACGCTTTTTTCTCTGTTGAACACATCGTTCAAGACAAATTTTTTGAAAAAAACCCAGCCAAAAAAATCTTTGATCCAGCTTCCGTTGCTTCTGAAGAACAATTGGTTGTTGAAATTGAAAACCCAACTGAAAGCGCCAAAACCGTCATCAGCTTGTTGGAAAAAGTCCAAGGTACTTTGAAAACCACTGCCACTTTGAAATTGGCTGAAGGTACCACTGATGTTATTGAGTTCAACTTGTTGGAGAACAGAACTTTGGACAACTCTCCAGCAGCTTTGACTTTGTTGTACAAATATCATCCTGAAGATGGGTACTCTCCTATCCACGAAGTCATGGAAAACAGAAACCAAAGAATCAAAGAACTGTACTGGAAATTGTGGTTGCCAGGTCAAGTTGACTTGGACTTTGATGTCCACGCTCCAATCCAAGGTGGCGAAGTCAAAGTTTGCGCTAACGACATCTTGGACTTCACTCACGCTATTGGGAACAATTGTGAAGATTTTGTTTCTAGATCTGGAAGAAAAATGCTTGCTCCAATGGATTTTGCCATTGTTTTGGGTTGGAGATCTATTGTCAAAGCCATCTTCCCAAACAGTGTTGACGGTGATTTGTTGAAATTGGTCCACATGTCCAATGGGTACAAAATGCTACCTGGCGCCAAACCTATCCAAGAAGGAGACGTGATTGCTACTTCTGCTTTGGTCAAATCTGTTGTTAACCAACCAACCGGTAAAGTTGTTGAAGTTGTTGGTACCTTGACTAGAGATAACAAACCAGTCATGGAAGTTTCCTCCAAGTTTTTCTACAGAGGTACCTACCAGGATTTCGAAAACACTTTTGAAAGAATTGTTGAATCTCCATACAAATTGATTGTCAAATCTCCAAAAGATGTTGCTGTTTTGCAATCTAAAGAATGGTTTGAATTGAACGATGAAACTGTTGACCTATTGAACAAAACTTTGATTTTCGAATTGGAAACCGAAGTCACTTACAAAGACCAAAACATTTACAACACCATTGCCACCAAAGGTAAAATTTGCATGGAATTGCCAACAAAGGAATTGGTCCAAATTGGGGAAATCAACTACTCTGCCGGCCAATCTCACGGTAATCCCGTTATTGACTACTTGTCCAGAAACGGATCTACCTTGGAAGAAAAAGTTGCTTTCGAAAACGAGATTCCAATCACCGTTCAAGAAACTCAATCTCCAAGCACCAACGAATCTTATGCTAGAGTTTCTGGTGATTTGAACCCTATCCATGTTTCCAGACATTTTGCTCAATATGCCGACTTGCCTGGTACAATCACTCACGGTATGTTTTCTTCTGCTGCTGTTAGATCTTTAGTTGAAACCTGGGCCGCTGACAATGTTTCTTCCAGAGTTAGAGGTTACCAATGTGACTTCACCGGTATGGTTTTGCCAAACACTGTTTTGACCACCACTATCAAACACGTTGGTATGATCAATGGTAGAAAATTGATCAAATTCGACACCAAGAACGAAAAAGATGAATCCGTTTTGACTGGTGAAGCTGAAGTTGAACAACCAGTCTCAACATTTGTCTTTACTGGTCAAGGTTCTCAAGAACAAGGTATGGGTATGGACTTGTATGCTAAATCTGATGTTGCTAGACAAGTTTGGGACAGAGCTGACAACCATTTCAAGAAAACTTATGGTTTTTCCATTTTGGAAATTGTTAGAAGCAATCCAAATGAATTGACCATTTACTTTGGTGGTGAAAAGGGTAAAAAAATCAAAGAAAACTACACTTCTATGATCTTTGAAACAATCGTTGACGGTAAACTAGTCTCTGAAAAAATCTTCAAAACAATTGATGCTGAAACCAATTCCTTCACTTTCAAATCTCCAACCGGTTTGCTATCTGCAACCCAATTCACTCAACCAGCTCTAACCTTGATGGAAAAAGCTGCTTTTGAAGACTTGAAAGCTAAAGGTTTGATTCCAAGTGATGCTGCATTTGCCGGTCACTCTCTTGGTGAATATGCTGCTTTGGCTTCTTTGGCCGATGTTATGTCTATTGAATCCTTGGTTGAAGTTGTCTTTTACAGAGGTATGACCATGCAAGTTGCTGTTCCAAGAGACATTCACGGTAGATCCAACTACGGTATGATTGCTGTTAACCCAGGAAGAGTTTCTCCAACTTTCACACAAGAAGCTTTACAATTCGTTGTCAGCATTGTTGACAAGAGAACTGGATGGTTGGTTGAAATTGTTAACTACAACGTTGAAAACCAACAGTATGTTGCGGCCGGTGACTTGAGAGCTTTGGACACTTTGGGTAACGTTTTGAATTTTATCAAACTGCAAAAAATTGACATTGCCAAATTGCAAGAACAAATGTCCCTTGAAAAAGTTGAAGAACACTTGAACGAAATCATTGATGAAGTTTCCAAAAAATCAACAGCTAAACCACAACCAATTGAACTAGAAAGAGGGTTTGCTACCATCCCATTGAGAGGTATTTCCGTTCCATTCCATTCTTCCTATTTGAGATCTGGTGTCAAACCATTCAAAAACTTTTTGAAGAAAAACATTGTCAAAGAAAATGTTAAAGTTGACAGATTGATTGGTAAGTACATTCCTAACTTGACTGCCAAACCATTTGAAATCACTAAAGAATACTTCCAAGATGTCTATGACTTGACTCATTCCGAAAAAATCAAAGAAATTTTGGACAACTGGGAAAAGTACCAAGGTTGATCGTGATTTAGAGGTACAACCACGATTTTTATCCTTCCTTTGTTAGTTTGATAATGTTTTTTTTTTTCAAATTTGCTGAACTGTTTTGTTTGGGGTTAACTATGAGTCTTCATTGTCGCTGTAATAAATTGCTGGTCAGTATATTTTATCAAGCGTCATTTGTTGCCTTACATTTTGGATTTGCACACTCAAACAAACGATGCAACGTCAAGATTACAAACTGTTGTGACATTTCAAGACTTTGGGGAAAGTTTTTGAAATGTGAGTCATAGCAGTTTGCTTTTGGCTTTTTTTTTTACACACTATTTTTTATTTTATTTTCGCATCGCCACTTGTTGCTACTTTGACATTTACTTTGGGGAAAGTTTATGCCAAATCTAGCTTTTGCTTAGTTGAAATGATTTCATAGCGAACCTTGATACACAGTTCATCATGCATTATTATCTTATCGCACCTGCACATTAGTTTTCATATAGATATGTACTTTATATTTATATAATATTTTATCATTATTATTATTATTATTATTATTATTATTATCATACGCGTCACTTACTTGTAGTTCAACATTGATTGACCAACCACGTTATCGGACCATGTCACTCAATGGAATGCAATGTTAAATCAGAAAAGGCATTTTGCCAGGGTTGATCTCTCAACAACAAGCCATTTTTAAAGTCGGAGAGAATAACGCATTTGTTAAAGTATGAGCTGAGCTCTGAATAATCTATCTGATTTGCTGTGGCTAGCGCAAGGAGGGACCCTGCTTTGTTTCTTCTGTTTTTCCGTTTATGATTGGATTTTTGCTGAGTTTGGAAACCGTCCTCAATCGGCACCACCGTTTTCACATCCATAACGCTTTTCAACTTGCCCAAGTGTGGGAAGCTTTCAAACAATTGCCGGCTGGTAAACCGGTCTGTGTGCTGTACGATATGGTTGGCTAACAAAAACTGAGGATGATCGTTCTTTATAATGTGTTCGGTTAGTTCCAAGTCGGCATGAGGAAGAAAATATAGTATTTTAGACGAACCAATGTTTGACCAAATATTGTGGTCGTCAACGCTCCAAGCTTGGTATGAGTTGTGCTCGCCTAAATCTTTCAAGTATTGTTTTTCCAGCTGAGTAAAAATCGGATCAAAAATTGATATGAATAGTTTTTTTTCAGAATTTTCCTGACCGTTTTCAAGCTCTTTTGAGACTGTATTTGTTGTGGCTTGTGGTTCAAACCCAATCCATTGAACCAACTCTAACAATAGAGCAAGCTGGTACGTTGCCGGAGTATCGTCCATAAAATTGCCCAAAGCCAGACATCTGATGTGAGATATATTACTGGTTGCTAAAACTTCTTTCAATTCAGCCAACATATCAGAGCTTTGTATAGTAGTTCTAAACTTTGGTAGATTTTCTTTGAATTTTTCTTCAGGGCTCTTGAGCATCACTCCTTTTTTCCTGTTTCTACCATGTGTTTTTTTAACTGTTTCAAACGTTGCAACCTCCGCTTCATTCACGACGTTGTTCATTATTTGAAAACCTCAAGAAACCTGAACTAAAATCGATATTTTGCTGTATTTTTGTTATCCCGCAATAAATTCTGGTCAGTCAATTCCCCTGGTTTACTATAAGTTACTCAGGAATTCATATTTAGTTAACTTTTCCGACAGAATCTTGTATCTCTTATTTGTTCAGGCATTCAAGAGATGATCATTGCTTGCGTATGTTAATTTCTCCATCGGAGATACGTTATTTGAAAGGAACTGACGCATTGTGTGTCAGTAAACAAGCACGTGATACACATTTTTTTTTTTTTTTAATCACATATCTTTAAATACGACGGAATTAAAAACTCAATAAATTAACGATTTGAGCAGGAAAAAAAAAAACGTGGAAAACAAAAAAAAAAAAGAAAAAAGAAAAGAGATGCGTGTGTTTTTTATATATTCTTTACGAAACCCACCATCCAATTACGAAGGTCCTTGACAAGTACTAAAGTAACTCGATTTGAGATAAATAGTGGAATTTTTTTGAACAAAGCTTATACATTCGGATCAGTTTGATATACCAAATGATAATATTGTGATTAAATTCTCGTTGCATGATTGTAGGATGCACCCTGCTAACTATTGGAACTTGCCGTTTTGATAAAGAAGAAACCCATTAAAGTATATTATATAAGCTAGCCTTGACAAGTACTTCGTTTCTTGCTTCAAGCTGCTTATACTTCAAATTATTTTTCTCGTGTATAACATTCGATGAATAATTAGAGGCCAAGGCAAAAAAGTTTAAAAATTCAAGAAAACATATATTTGTTGACCTTCCCAATAGGTTTTGAAAATCAATCAAAGTGTCACTACCAAAATCCATTGACTGCAGCAAACTTGTTTCTGTAGTTCCTGAATCATTTATTAGAAGACTATCCTCCACAGACAAACCAAGTGAGCTAATTTTACATCCGGATTTGAAAAGTAATATGAGAAAGTGCAAAGTTTTTGTTGGTAATTCCCATCCTGAATTGGGTAATCTGGTTTGCGAAAGATTAGGTATTGAGCCTGCTCCATGCACTTTGAAAAAATTTGCTAATGGTGAAACAAGTGTTCAGATTGGTGTTTCTGTTAGAGATGAAGACGTTTACGTCATTCAAAGTGGGTCCCAACATGTCAACGACCATATCATGGAATTGTTGATTTTGGTTTCTGCTTTGCGCGGAGGATCTGCTAAAAAAATCACTGCAGTCATTCCGCAATTCCCATACTCAAAACAGTCGAAAATGAAGAAACACAGAGGCGCTATTACAGCTAGAATGTTGGCCAACTTGTTGATCATGGCTGGTGCAGATCACGTTGTTTCTATGGATTTGCATGCTTCTCAAATGCAAGGGTTTTTTTCAAAACCAGTGGATAACTTGTATGGTGGTCCAAGTTTAGCCAAATGGATCAAAGAGAACATTGAAGATTACGAAAACGCTGTAGTTGTTTCCAAAAATCCAGGTGGTACCAAAAGAGTTACCGCTTTGGCAGATGCTTTAAAGATCAACTTTGCCATGATTCACACGGATAGAAGAAGATCTAAAGACATTTATGCACAGAATAAAGGAAACATGACTCAACTCAAGTTGAGAAAGCAGAGTATGCTAAGAAAAAATAAACCAATTATCAAGCAGGGAGAAAACGGCGAAGATGAAGAAAACATCATATTGACCAACGGTATTCAAACTGCAAGATTGGTTAACGGCCATGTTGTCAACGATGAGGATCCTTTTGATAGCGACTCGGAAACAGAAGAGGAAGACTCAGCGAATAACAGCGGTAGCAATACCTCTAGAGAGTACGACAATGAGTCAGACGATGAAGACGACGATGGCACTCCCGATGAAACGGAAAAATTGATCACCTTGGTTGGTAATGTCAATGACAGAACTGCAATCATTTTGGACGATATGATCGACAGACCAGGGTCTTTCATCAGTGCTGCCGAACACTGTGTCAAAAACTGTGGAGCCAAAAACGTTTATGTTATCGCTACGCACGGTGTTTTCACCGGTGACTGTCTAGAGCAATTGGAACAGTCAGACTCCATTGCAAAAATTGTTGTTACCAACACTTATCCAATCTCAGAAGAGAGATTGGCCAAATCCAAAAAACTGGTACTGATTGATGTCTCGCCAATTTTTGCAGAATGCATTCGTCGTGACCACTACGGTGAAAGTATTTCTGTTTTGTTTGACTCATTGAAAGCTTTATGATTTTACCCATTGAAAGGGAATGTTGCTGTATATTAATTATAAGTTTCAAACATATTTAGCAAGGATACATTTGAAAAATTAGTTTATCAATGGTTTTTTGTTTTCATTTTTTTTTTTTTTTGTTTTTTTTTTTTTCTGTTTATGGAAGCTATTGCAAAATTGTTACCACTGAAAAATCAATTACCCAATGTTGCAGCTACTCAGAGCTGCAGGACATATTTCCCAAACTATGATTTATATTATGGTTTAACCTCAGAAATATTGTACTAACGGAGCATTGGTATATCAAACGAGGCAACTCGAATATCTTAGTTTTCTACTTTTTTACAATTTGTACAAAAGTCTTGACGATTTTCATTTTTAGAGAAGATCACTTCAAGGATTAAAAATTGGAATTAGAAAATTAAGTTATACAGTGTTTATTATTCTTGTTCTTTTTTTTTCAAAAGTTTTTCTCTCTTTAAAGTTTTAACCTTTTGTTTCTGCAGGATCGGGAAAATCTGCAGACGTCTTGAGAGAACTTATTGTGACAGAGGAAGTGCTTTCATTAATGACAGATGAAGACGACGAAGAGTTGGAAGGAGCAACGACAGTCGCGCTAACTTTTTCCTTCTTGCTCACAGCTCTCTTGAAACTTAAATCAGGATTAGTGATATTCACCGGGGTAAACTTTTTTGGCATAGTGACTCTTGGAAACTTTCTTCTTAATTTTTGTTCCACATAGTCAGCATCCAAATGCTTGGTCAAAGATAATTTCGGAATACAGCTGATGCAGTGCTTTTCGTCAAGCTCCACGTCTAAAGGATCTTGCGTGTGGCAGCCTGGAGACATTTTCAATCTGATAGCATGCGATTTCTTTTTAGATGTTTTGTCTACACTTTCATACAACTCAACATTGATTTGTGAAAGATAGTCCAATTCAGGCAATGCATTTCTTGCAATTCTCATAGGGATGCCACTTTCATACAAAATGTTCAAAAGCGTGTAAATGTGAGACTCTTTGGTGAAGTAAGCAACGCACTGAGGTTCTTCTTTCACCTTCATTTCATCAATGTCCTTGAAAATTTGTTTGGCCAATGGCAAAGAGGTCAACAAACCAATATCCAATTTTTCTGTGTCTTTAATACCATATTCTTGTGGACAAATAAAATCAAACAAAACTTTGGATAGCCTATATAGTTCTCTCAATTGAATAAATTGAGGACCATCAAAATGCGATGAAGACTCGCTTACTGGCTCTTGGCCGCTCTCCAAAACCCATCCCAAAGAGCCCACTGTACTTTTATTTGGTGTCGCAGTTGCAGTGGATGACGTAGAAACACTTCTTGGCTTGCTTTCTCCCGAGTTTTCTGAGGTGATTTTGAAGTTGTTTTTGGCCAACAAGTTGATTGGATAACGATCCACCAAAGAGCTGTGCACCAAATCATCATTCATTTTTTCTTCATCAGGAGCAAAAATCTTTTCCAAAAACTCTCTGTTGTGCAAAGCATCGTACTTCATCGTATCATAAAGCTCTGAGATTTTTGAAGGATCAACTTTTTCAACATTGACAAATTCTTTAAACAGCTTATCCCATCTCTCTCTGAAAAGCATAGAATCTTCAGCACAACACCATACTTTCTGCATGGCATCAACATCCTTCGTCTTAAAATTGTGTTCCATGATGATCTTGTGGTAGTTCATCAATTCACAGACTCTTTTAATAACAAAGTACGGCTCTGGCATATTTGCTGGCCATGCAAACTGCGATGGAGCTTCCTCCCCCTTTCTCAGCAAAGGTTTCAATTTCTTCTTAACTTTGTCCATCAATTCTTTTGCTGCATTACTGTCATCTAGCAAATCCTTTCTGATTTGGATTTCTTTACCGTGCTTTTCACCAAACAAAGCGCTGGCCCACAATTGAGCAGTATACAACACCCTTCTTTCACTGGAGGAAAAAATCGTAATGTTATCCAAAATTGATTTGTTCAACAAATCAAAATCTTGTCTCATTTGTTCACCCAATTCAGAAGCTTGGTATTTTGCAGAATGTGTTGGCTCACCACCCCATTTCAAAATAAATTGCACTTTTTCAACTTCTTTGGATTCTTTGTTGATTACAGGTTTCAACTGAATCTTTGTGCCAGGAAATTCAATTTTTTTGCTCAATGCATTAATCAAAATGTCCAATTTGTTAACGTCTTCCAGAAAATCCTCCCGAGCAATTTTCAGCGCTTTCAAAACAATTTCCAAATCAGTGATATTTCTAATGATAACTTCTTCTTTATGTCCCTTCAATAATGAAATAAAAATCGGAGAAGTAAAAGAAAATTTAAATTTCTGTTTTGGAGTTCTATCAGCGTGTCTAATAACAGTGATCAACCCTTTGAAAACCCATTTTTGTTGTTTCTCTTCTTGAATAACTGGCATTGATTTTTTTTCCAAATCCATCTTTTTCTTAGCTTCAATAAACATCTGCCTCAAAATTCTAGCACTGCTGTCGTAATAGTTATTGTTGTCTTTGACAAAGGAAAACCCATTCACATCAATGACATAAGATTTCCCATGGGCTCTCAGCAAATCAAAACCACAGATTGTTTGCTGAAAAGAGGTACATATTTTGGCAGCCATGTCCCTTTCTTCATCGCTTAGCTCTGTAATGTAACGGATTTCTTTACCATGAGTGTTTCTTCTAACAACACCATCAACGACAGGTGATTTTCTTGTTTCCGCATGACAAAAAGTTGGACCAACTGTATAGGCTTTCACGTCCTCACAGTTATCGGCGTCCATAAATTTTTCATAGATATAAGACCCGTCCGTTCTGATATCAGACAATTCCGGCTCAAATTGGGAACTTTTGTTTCCAACTTTTCTGAAAAGTCTTCTACCACCACCACCGTTCTTTGAATGATAATAAATATAAATGTTGTGATCTTCACCATCAACAGGTTTTTCAACAAAGGGTTTTACCATTTGTTTTCCAGCAACTTCAAGAGTGTCTTGATCAACCATTCTCCATTCTGGCTCTTTCACCTTTTTAGATGCATCAATCCCCAGTTCGGCCAATTTCTCTTTTAGATCTGCATTGGTAACCATTGGTCCACCGTCTCTGCTGATTTCCAGTCTTGGAGGAGCAGAAACGCCCGCTTGTTCAAGGATTATTGAACACAGTCTTCTATCCCATAAAACTTTTTGTAAAATCAAATCGTTAATGAGGAATGGTTTTCTAAGTTTTGCGTACTTGATTGCCTTATCTAATGGAAATCCATTCGAGAAAAAACTAATCAAAAAATCACAAGTTGGCCAATTTTCAACATTTTCATCAAAGATAACTTTGTCACCAAAAATAATTGTTTCAAATTCTCCATGCTCCATAAGCCTGTTTAGAATTCTACGGCATGGCTTACTCAAAACTTTAGCGTCCATTGCGCAAACACCAATTTTACCAATTTTTGTTTTAACTGAAGCAGCAGGTGATTCCGATGGAGCTTTGGAGGATTCAGAAGGGGTTGTTGAGTTTTCACCTATTTGGTCATCCATAGGCGAAAGACTCAAGTTGCTGTTTGAGACAGAGCTGGAATTGGACAAAACACTACGCAGCTCGCTGTTTGATGGTATTTTAGCAGTTGCTGGATCTGTAGTTGCCGCGTTTGTTCCAGATAGTGAATCTAAGGAAGGCGCAGTAATTTTACTTTCGTTGATTGCTTGGGACAGCGTGGAATGCTCGTTTGCAGGACGACCAGAAAAAAAAGAGTTTGTTGAACCCGTAGGAGCAAAGACATGATGAGCGTTATTGTTGCTGCCGCCATTGTTTGCACTGTTGAAAGACTTTGAAGAGTTTCCCAAACCCAAAAAACTAATAGGGTTGCTTGAACTTCTTGCGTTTACATATGAAGAAACTGAAGACCTTCTCGATGTGGAAGCCGAAGCACCAGGAGATAAAACACCTGGCGGTTTCATGTCTTTTGAAATGTTTAGTAAGTCTTCGGTATTAGGTTTGCTATGAGAATGAAAATCTAACATCGAGTTCATCGGAGACAATGCTGGTTTGGAAGTATGGCTCAAGGTTTTTTCCAGTGTAGCCAAGCTTTCCAGTGCAGCTGCATCATGGTAGTCCGGCAAGCTAACCAATTCGTCTTCTTCATGCGGGGTGCTCAAAGATGAATTTAATGGGGCAACAGGAACACTAGGGGTAGAAATTTTCAGCGAAGTGTTTTCGGATGATGAGGTTTTTGGAACGAAACCTTCTAGAATTGGAGCAATACTTTCCATCGCTTTTTTGGTGTTTCTTTGAAGCTCTTGTGGAGTCATTGGAGAGCCTGGGCACGTTTGTTCATTTTCATTGTAGGTGAGAGTACCATCTCTATTGAGTTGCACGGGAGTGCTAGACGATTCGCGAGAAAGATCTAGATCCTTTGGTATTTCATGCATTATTGATATCTTAGATATTAGAGCTTGAAAGTTGGGGGTTTCTGTTTAGTTTTTTCTTGGTTGTAAGAACTAATGTGAGACACAGATACGCTTATATTTGAAGGAATTTTTTCTAGACAAACTTATCTTTGAGACATGAAATGAGCTTTGATGAAATTCAACAAAGGGAGTATTACTTGCCACGTGCCTTTTATCGAAGTTTGCTGTCATTATTTCTAATTAAAGCTTGCACGTGATACATACATTTATTTTTAAGTAGTTTTTTTTTTTTTTTCTCTCTTTCACTAGGAAACTCGATTTAGAACTTTTCTTTTTCCATGCGCTTTGCTTTGGCATTTTTTTCGATGCCATGCATTATAAGTAAATGAAAGGATTCATATGATTTTGGTATAAGCCTCAGTTCAAATCATATAAGATCAATTTTCAACCAAAGCTAAAAGACCAAAGAAAGAAACCAAAAAATGACCCAGGCAGATTTTGAGGTTTTGAAAAAAAGAAAAACGACGGTTAACAATGGTGGCTCGTCTTTAACCAAACACGCCTCCAAGATCTTTTCTCCGTTTAGAGTTATTGGGAATGTTAGTAACGGAACACCGTTTGCCGTTGGTACTTTAGGTACAACGTTTTATATTGTCACTAGTGTTGGCAAAAGTTTCCAAATTTACGATGCCAACAATTTGCATTTGTTATTTTTGTCAGAGGGGGAAACCGAATCTTTGATCACTTGTTTCGCGACTCATCACCATTATGTTTTTGCAGGTTTCGGTAGCAAAGTTGGAGTTTACAAAAGAGGTAAACTAGAATTTTTGATTGAACTAGAAGAAGCTCATTCTGGTGAAACCGTTGAAAAAATCACATTGTTTGGAGATTTTGTAGTCATTTCTACGCGTGAATCAAGCAATATTTATGTTTACAAAAAAGAAAAGACAGACTTTGAACCAAGTAGCAATAAGACCAGCATTTCTTACCAGTTGTACACTACATTGAGAAATATTACTGATTCTGTTTCCAAAAATGCGATTATAGACATTATTCATTTGCCAACTTATTTGAACAAAATTGTAGTTGTTACCCAAAGAAATGTGGTCTTGTACAACGTGAGAACAGGAAAAAATTTATACAGTAGCGAAGAATTTGCAACGGAGATTACCTCTGTTGTCGTTGCGCCTGCCTTGGACATCATTGCTTTGGGTTCCGCCAATGGGGAAGTCGTTTTGTACAATGTGAAGAAGGGAAGAAAGCTAAGAACAATTAAACCACATTCCGTAGTAAGAATCACTTCTTTGTCTTTCAGAACAGACAATCTTCCCCACCTTGCAATCGGTTATGCAAACGGGGATCTTGTCTTTTATGATTTGAATCGCCGTTCAAGAGTTCACGTTTTGACTTCTGTGCATAAAGAGATTAATGGGGGTATAGCAAAAGCCGAGTTTTTGAATGGGCAACCTATCATCATCACAACAGGTGGTGACAATCAGTTGAAAGAATTTGTGTTTGATCCTCCTTTAACTGAAAACAACAACCGTGATAAAGAAAATGATGATGAAATGGGAGATGTTGTTCAGCCACCAAGATTGTTAAGAAGTAGAGGGGGTCACTCCAAACCACCAACTAAAATCCAATTTGCCGATAACGAAGCTCACTTTATTTTGTCCGCTTCATCTGATAGCTCGCTGTGGGGGTTCTCTTTGAGAAAAGACGCACAAGCTCAAGAGTTTTCTCAAAGAGCCGCTAATAAAGGTAAGAAATCCAAGGTTTACTCCAAGTTGCCAACCGTTATTGATATGAGTATTGAACTTGCTAGGGCTGGGGAATGGGATAATTTGGTTACTGCGCATGAGAATTCTTCAGTTGCTCGTACTTGGAACTCAAAAACCAAAAGACTAGGCTCGCATTTGCTTAAAACCGGAGATGATGGATTTGTTACTGCTGTGCACCTTTCCACTTGTGGGAATTTTGCTTTTATTGGAAGTTCCAAAGGTAGCATCACGGTGTACAACATGCAAAGTGGGACCTTGAGGAAGAAATTCAATCTTCACAAGCAAAGTATAACCGGCATCTGTGTTGATAGCATGAATCGGAAAATGGTGTCTGTAGGGTTGGATGGGATTGTTGGGTTTTACGATTTTGCAAAGTCCAAATTTTTGGGTAAACTACAATTGGAAAGTCCAATTACTAGTTTGAAGTATCACAGAGGCAGTGATTTGTTTGCCTTGGCGCTGGACGACTTAAGTATTGTTGTAATTGACTCTGAAAGTCAGAAGATTGTCAGACAGATGTTTGGACATAACAATAGAATAACTGCTTTAGAGTTTTCTCCTGACGGAAGATGGATAATATCCGCGTCCTTGGACGCCACCATAAGAACATGGGATTTGCCAACAGGAACCTGCATTGATGGGGTTAGGGTTGATAGCGTTGTCACAAATTTGTGTTTTTCTTCCAATGGTGAATATTTGGCCACCGCTCATGTGAAAGGAAACGGTATTTCTATTTGGACAAACAGAGCCCAATTCAAAGCTGTTTCAACTAGGCAAATTGACGAATCCGAGTTTCAAAAAATCATGCTACCAAATAGCACTATCACTGGAGGCGTTTCAATGTTGGAAGGTGCTCTTGGTGAAAATGAAAGCGAAGAAGCAGCAGATGATCAGTATTTTGGAACATATCAGTCTTTGGCCCAAATTGACGAAGACCTTGTAACGTTATCTTTGGGTCCAAGAAGTAAAATGAACACATTATTACACTTGGAAACCATTAAAAAAAGATCTAAACCTACTGAGGCTCCAAAAAAACCTGAAAAATTACCATTTTTTTTGCAGCTTACCGGGAGTGCCGTTGGTGATGAAGCTTCCAGCAGAGAAGGTGCTTTGAACCGGTCTGCTGAAACTGCTGCAAACATTGCAGAGACCAAGAAAAAAGAAACAGAGGCTACCGAAAACTTGAATAAATTCAAGCCAACTGGCAGATTGGGGTTTGAATCCAAGTTTACCAATTTGTTGAGGGAAAGTGCAAGAAAGCAAGATTACACAGAATTTTTAGAGCTACTTATTTCCATGTCTCCAGCTGCAATCGATCTAGAAATAAGATCATTAAACTCATTTGAGCCATTTGAAGAGATCAACTGGTTCATTGAAGCTTTAACTGCAGGGTTTGAATCCAATACAAACTTTGATTTGCTAGAAGCATTTATGAACATGTTGCTCAAAGTACATGGAGATGTTATCCATTCCCACTCAGAAGCAATCTCTCCAAGTTTGAATGAATGGAATAAAGTGCACAAGAAAAAAGAAGAAAATTTGGACGATTTGGTCAAGTTTTGCTCATCAGTCGTTAATTTCGTCAACACATCTATGTAGGCTATATAAATATCCTTGTATGTAAGTATATATTTTTCGTTTTTTTTTTTTCAAATTTTTTGATTCATTTCCCCCAAACTTGGTAATTTTTTGATCGATTTCCTTTCATCAAGTCTTTTTTGAAAAACTGTTTTGCAATTGTAATGCACCAAAACGTCTTTGTTACGCATTTTGAATCCGTAATAAATGCCATCAGGTATTAAGCCTGGTGACAACAGCTTTCCACAAACAAAACATTTTGAAGTTTCGGTTAATGAAACGCCCACGGATTTTTCTTTTAAAGCCTGGTAATCATTCTCTATTAATGCGACTTGTACGAGTGATTTCTCCAATTGAGTGGAATTGCAATTTTTCTTGGATTGAAACAAAACATTATGAATCAAAAAAGGCTGAATGTCTTGAAGACATATATCATCAGGTAGATTTTGCAATAAATAAATCGGAGTGAAAAAAGTTGCAAAATCGTTCAACAAAAGCAATAACTTCTTATGGTTATCTTGGCTCACCAAAATGTTAAATGTCACTTTCAAAACTTTGTTAAAATTTTCTTTGTCGTCTTTCAAACGAACGTCATTGATGTATTCAGCAGCCAAATAGTAACTATCTAAATCGTTAATGATTATTTTTAGTGCCCCCTCGTGGTCGTTCATTTCCTTCAAGACCAGACTCTTACAATGAGTTAAAATGAAGTTTTGCCTTTGAGTCATTTTTGTCCCATCCGTACTTAACTTGTCATTGAGTAAGCTCAAAAGCTCAAAGCAGTCATAAAAGGGTTTATCTTTTATCAAATGATACAAGTTCAGCAATGTTTTTTCCTTCAAAGAGTCGTTTTGGTCACCGGTTATTTGAACCATGTAATATTTGATTAATTCAAAAAATATTTTGGAATTTTGCAAGTTTAAAACATTTACACAGTATTCCAAATACTGATATGAAAAAATGCTATCAACTTGGTGCAAAAATTCAAATACCTTGATATTATCAAATTTGGTGCGATTTTGGAAAAAAACTATCTCGCACATATCAGTTGGAGACCGTTCGCACCATTCTTGTGAAAATAACCACTCGAGATACTCAAAAATTACCGTCAAGTTTTCATTCTTAAGTTGACAAATGTAGTTGAATACAAGCTTCATCACACTGTCTAGGGGAATGCTCGGAACGTAGTCTTCCAAGTGAACCATAAATTCCAAAGCTTGCTTATGCAATTTTCTTGAGTAAAAAAAATCAATCAAATCTTGGAACTTGTTGTGTGCTTTCAATTTTTCAATAACAACATTTATATCACATTGATTAGGCACTCTTAAAAAAGGTTTCAAAAGTGTTTCGTTAAAATTCAAATACAAATTGAACAAAGTGGTGTCAACCAATTTAAGCAAATCCTTGACGGTTTTTTCATCATTGTCATTGTTTAAAGTGAAAAAATCCAAGTCAACGTCTATTTGGTTTTTCCAAATGCATTTGTCAAAATTTTGCTCATGTAAGTTTTTGCAAAATCTCTCTATTTCTATGAAATATGGAATTACCAACTCCTTGCAATCTTTTGGTGGAATATGGTCTATGAAAGGGATAATCAAGTCTGGTGGAGCCAGAAACTCAAGAAATTTTTGAAACACTTTTTTCATGCACATGCTTTCGAGCGATGTATCTTTGCCTGCGTTCCCCGCATGTAAAGGGAAAGCTGTTATTGTTTTCAACATCTGTGAAGCCCATAAACAACTTATGTCTCTAAGTTTCAGTAGTTGATTTGCATTCACGCCAGAAAAGCTGGCCAGATCTAATACAGACTCCCAAAAAACCATTTTGTGCTGATAGGAGAGGAGTGTATCTGCTGTAAAATCTTTGTCCATATGGTCATCAACATTCAACTCATAGATATCTATAGAGTCATCCAATAGCACGATCACAGTTGAGTTTTTTGTCGTGTAAATCTGTTTGATGCATTGATCGATAAGGGATAGTTCTCCGTAGTTGTATCCGTAAAGAGGGTGAAAAACAGTCATGTTATTTGTCATTGAGTGTGATGATTGATTATTGTTGTAACTAATCATGAAATCGTTTATTTGTGTGAGATCATTGAAAGTGCATTCCGGAGGCTCAAAGGCATTGAGTTGGATTAGATAATATTTCGAATTTTTAAACAAAACTTGATAAACCTGTCCCAAAGTTGTGAGCATGTACAATTTTTGCTTCAACTGGAATAATTTTGCAAATGCTGCTTTTGAGCCTCTTTTCTTCTCTCCGTTACTCAACTTTTGCATTGAAACCCAAGATTCATTGCTTATTGATTTTTGTTGCAATGTACTGGAAGAAAGAGACACAGCAGTTGCTTGGTCGTCGTCAGAAGAAGTTTTCGTTTGAAGTTGCATTGAGGGAGTGTGGCTCATATTCTTTACCAAATGCTCTTCCATTGGGCGCAGTGCTTTAGCTAGATCAAACCATTTTTTGGCCATAAAATGGGTTATAGGATGTATCTCATGATCGGAATCACTCAAAACATTCCAAACAGACACCTGACTGGATGACATAATTGCAACTTTATCGTTGCCATCGGGTGATGGCATAACGTTGATATCTTTAATGTAGTCTTTAGAAGTTTGCCATTCAAGCGTTTGTGACTTGAAAGTTTTGTACTGTCCACTGCAGTTATCCCACAAGAAACACTTGAGCAGCACAGATTTGGTGGTATTTTTTGCAGCTGCGCAGGCATATATCAAGACCGTGTACTTGGCTTCTCTACCCATTTGGAAAGAGTACAATTTGCTTTTGAAAGGATTTCTTTCATTGATTCTATCGTACTTGGACAAGTTACTTGTATTCAACAATAAGGTTTGTTTTTCCAATTGAATGAAAAATGTTGAGATCTCCTTAACGTATTGGCTGCTTTGAATCTGTTTCACTTCTTTTGTGGTCAATATGTGCTGGTATGTCGTTTGATGGTACGGAGGTTCATTTGCGTTATTTATCACTCGTATGTGGCCGCGGGAAGTGATAGTCAATAATGATACACTAGAATTTTCGTTGTTGATTAAGGGCACCGTGTGCACGATGTGCTCTATTTGAGCACTGCCAACCTCGTCATTGAATTCGTTTTGCAAACTGATTGAATCAATTTTTTGGAACTTGAGCATTTCTCCAGACATGCGTTTGTTAGCAGGCCTTTTTAAGCTTTGTTTTTTGAGGGAGCAACACGTATAGATGCGATTTTGAAGTGTTTGTATATTTTTTTTTTATCCAGTACCTTTTCTGGCACACAAGCGGTTGTTTTTGCCTGATTTTGTTTTTTCACGCTTTTCAGAATTACCACTGTTATTAAGGTTGGCATGCTTAAAATCCCAAGTCGTAAGTCATGTGACCAATAAATGGATTTTGCAACAAGAAAACAGATTTTGTCAAAAAGAAACGGTTTTAAGAGACCAAAGGGCTACTGAACAGGACTGAATAAGACTATTGCCATAGCTTTTATCTTTCAACGTGAATAGCTATCAAAGTCATAATTTTGTACCTAGTAAATGTTTTTTATATTTGATGATGAAGAAGAAAAAGAGAGACCATGTGCATTAGCATATTTTTCCACATAAGAAAAAAGAAAAAAAAAAAAGCTAGCTAAACAATTGACCCACCAGCAGCGGCTTCTTCATATTTCCGTGTTACGATCCAACCCACGTTTATCACTTTGATCAGGTCCCTCAAGTTTATTGGTGATTTCAATGGGTTGTTTTTCACAATCAACTTTTCGTAGACCTGATAATAGGCCTTTTCTGGCACTTTTCTAAAGTTGACTAACGAGTCATAGTCTTTGTTGACATTAATTGGGTACTTTTTGTATTGCAACTCCCTTCTCTTTTCCCAAACAGGGTACCCACTAATGAAATCACTGGAAGGATCATTCCTCAGTTTGGCCACTTCCGCATAGACGTCGAAGGTATCAAAATTTGCTTCGTCATCAGTACACTCGTCAGCTTCAAGTTCGTCATCGGATTCAATGTTGTCTGAGTCTATGTCTCCGGCTGCTACGCTGGCCACTGTGTTGTTGTTGTTGTTGTTGTTGTTGTCGAGCGTCTCTTTGTTTGTATCTTGTGTTTTTTGCGTGTGTGTTGTGAAGCTGCTGTTACTAATTGTTGTAGGACTATCCATGGAATTTTTGTCTATTTGGGTATCGTTGACACTGGCGTTATTCTTATTTCCTTCGCTCAAGCTCCTCTTACTATAGGTATTGATATCGACTCTGGTATTGTTGTTTTCAAGGCCCGTAGTGTCTGGTTTTGTAGAAATGTTGATGGAATGAAGAAAACTTGGCCGGTTTTGTAACTTGTTATTCTTCACATTAGTAATAGGACCGCTTTTACCATTTACCAAAATGTTAATCTGTTCACTCGTTAGCGATGAATTGTCCTTTTCGGCAAACAACCCGTTGACAATTTTTTCACATTCTTTCCACGAAAAATCTTTAAAATTTTTAGAATTTTTGTGGCTCTTATTGTTAGAATAATTCCGCGATGGATAACAAGAACTTGTGGAACAAAGAAGATGCGAGGGCAAAGATATGGTTTTCGAAGAAGAAAGGAAAAAGGGAACAGAGGGATATCCCAGTTTACTGGACCCGGACCCCGCGCGGCCGTGCTCTCTTGGAAATGGCTCTCCGTAGTACGAGTCATCCACTGTGTTTCTTGTTTTAGAAGTTTTCTGAAGTTTTCTCTTGCTAGTGTTGTTGCTGTTGTTGATGTGGTAAATCTGTCTGATTCCATCAGCAAGAAAATTGTCGTCTTCACTCGAACTGCCACTTGCACTAAAGGCGTTCAGACTCCGGGAACATATCTCTGTGATCTTGCTCTTTACACGCGAGATGGATTTGAATATCGAGGACGCCAACGAGTGCGTTTCTTTGTTTGCAGGGTTTTGTTGCTGCGCAGTGCTGGGGCTTGTTTCGAGTGTGGGCATGCTCTGGTTGGAAGATGTCGCCGTATTTGACCTGCTTGTAGTGAATCCCATGTGCCTTTCTTTGTGAAAGAATTTGTGTTTGCTGTTTTTTATGACTTGCTCGACCCTTTGTTTAAAGAAGCTTGTCACAAATGGAAAAGATGGCAGTAGGAAATGCACAATCTGGTGATATACTGGTGCTTGGCTATTTCCACTTTTTCTTTATTTTGTCTTGCAAAAAGGTTTTTGTTTTTTTTTCTAAAATCTCTTTGATAATCAGTCTTTGGAGTGCGATGATAAAAAAATATTCAAACAGAAATATCAGGACTTTTAGTTTGAAACAAAACAAACACACAGAAACGATGATGCAGGTAATTTTTGTTTGCGCCTTGTTTATCGGTATGCGTTTGAAAATGAGAATTACTAAGCTTTATGATTTCTTTGGAGTACTAAAATATTTCATGTATTAATAATCTGCAGGTCGTCATCATCTGGTTTATTAAGAAAATTACGTGCACATGATATCACAATTACAGTTTGTTATCAGCAG
>ERZ794936.350-NODE-350-length-24176-cov-33.724182_pt1 | contig 24176 bp, 9 predicted proteins | sample MGYA00511083_ERZ794936 | MGnify/ENA primary metagenome ERZ794936 (study PRJEB30137, sample SAMN04331409) | food metagenome | isolation source: Y2 must sample point D1 replicate A | place: Australia: South Australia | collected 2014 ... | reverse complement strand
AACAACAACAACAACAACAACAACACATCAGTGACTACTCAGCAACCTGGAACGGATTTTGTGGAGCACCACCCGAAGTTGACCAAATCGAACAGCACAAACAACCTGATGAAATGGAACTTCAAGTTCAACAACGGAAACAGCGTCAACACGGCACCACCACAAGCTTCTTCAACAGCATTCCCACCGAGCACAACACAGAGCACCACCCAAAGCAACGCAGACGGCATCTTTAAGCAGCACTACCATATGGCTCCAAACGCTCCGCTGTCAAGCCTTTCCGCCCAACCATCAAACACAACAGCTAGCTCGCCCCTGGCCCACGTGCAGCTAAACCCACAATCAAACCCACAGTCGAACCCACAGTCGAACCCACACTCCAACTCAAACTCGGTTGCTTCTGCAACAACAACCACCACCACGGCTCCAAGCATCACCAGCAGCGACCAGCACATGATGATGGCACTTGGTAGAAGGGGCTCCAGCATCTCGATGTTGCTGAACAGCTCGGCCTCTTCAAAGGCAAACTTGACCCCCATCACTTCAAACCCATCATCAACACCTTTGGAAGAAATGTCTCCAGAAGTCCAGCTGAAAAGAAGACTATCAAAGCAATTGCTTCCGGTCTACAGCCACGACATTTCACACCACTACCCTGCACAGTCGCTACCGGGGAGACGCGACTCATGGGGTTTGGGTCCAAACACTGCTACTGCTTCAACACCAGTCGCTGGAAACGCAGCTACTCCAGTGAGCTTCAACACTAGCCCAGTGGACACGGGGAAGAAGTTCAATCCGCCATCGGGGCTGAAACTCAATTACTCGATGTCATTTGATGCTCCAAACATAGGGTCCCAGTGCAAAACGGGCAGCAGCATTGTCTTGCCTCCGATCCACAACATCGGCGCAACAACAGCAAACAACAATTCCAACCCGGGACCAGCGTACCAGGGTCATTTGAACTCGTGAACAAATTCAAGACAACGTTTTGCAAGCCTTTTTTTTTTTTCATTTTTATTTCTCTCAATACCACACTCCTTTACAAACATTTTCTTTTATGATACACATCACATTACGTAATTTTGCTTTTATTTGATATTCATTAAAATATATATACTTATTTATGCACTAAAGCAACACATTTTTTCGGTTACATCAAGGTCTTTTGAAAGGAATTTTGTAAGTGGGTTTTTTGCGTTAAGTGTTAGCCAGCTTATTGTGTTCTCTGTCACATGACACTCAAACGCTCTCTTAACTTTCAAAAATCCTTCGGTTTTGCAAACTCCCGCGTGCAAAAATTTCAGCTCGAAATTAGATTTGATGTTAACATTGCTGCTCACTTGTGAAAACCCACTAATCAGCCAGAGCAAAACCAAAGACTAACACAAGTGATTATCGTCTTTATGAGCACTGAACCAAAACCGTCAGCTTCTGGTGTGGGCACACCAGCTTCAAAACCAATTCCAGATGTCGCGAATTCCACGCCGTCTCCAAAACCAAAGAAAAACCCTGCTTTTGCAGCAATGGGGATCCCCTCTTTCAAAGCAAAATTACCTGGTCCCAAATGGATGGCCTTTTGGTGCGTTGTTGCTGCAGGGATAGGCGGGGTCGTGTACGATAAGAGAGAGCAAAACAAGATCAGAGACAAATATTGTGAGCTGGTCAAACAAAGACTACAAGAAAGCAGTACCAACAACGATTACCCGTGGTACATGAAGTCGAGAAAAATTTCCGTATTTATTGCTCCTCCACCAAACGACTACTTGGAAACGTCGATGAAAACATGGAGAAGGTTTATCAAGCCGGTGCTTTACTCATCGGGAATCGACTACGAATTGTTTACGACGGACACACAAGGTGCGCTAAGACTACAAGTCAGCAGGGAAATTAGAAATTTGCGGAAATCTATTCTTGAGCATGAGGCAGAGTTGGAAAAATTGTGTCAAGAGCAAAAATTGCATGCATCTTACAAATACAAGGTAAATCACGCATGGAAGGAGTTCAAAAACTGGAACACCACCAACATTTGGAATAAAATCACCAAAAAAAATTCAGCAGGAGAACAAGAAGTCGTGGACCCCGTGGAAGAAATGATCCAAGCGAAAAAATTTAAAGCGGAATTTGATTTGAAAAACTTGTTGGGAGTGTTTTACGACAACGAAGATATGGTCAAGCATGCGAAATCCGTTACTGAAGATTCCCTACAGGGAGATGCTGCGTTGGCTGGTGGGGTCTTATGTTTGGGAAGAGGTGCCTACAAAGAATACCTTGCGGGCATCAACGAAGGTCTATTGGGTCCATTAGAGATGCCAGAGTCTGTGAAGGCTGATTTAGAAGCTAAAAAAGAGGAATGGAGGGAACTTCAAAGAAAAAACTTCCCAGACCAGCTATTGGACGAAACCAAAATGCCAGACTATGTCCCAAAATCTTTTCTTGAAAACAATGACACACACGCATTCACCTACCCTCCACCAGAAGTGAATGATAAAGTTAGGGACTCAGAAACTAATATTCCATATTTTTTCAAGCAGCCGTTGATTTGTATTCCTCAACCTATTATCAGCGGACTTGTCAATTTTCCGAGAAAAGTGTACAGGTTCTACACCAAAAGGTACTTGGTCGAAGAATACTGCCGCTATGCAACAAGCGTGGTGCTGCAAGATGTCAGACCTTTTGCCCAAGAAGATTTGTTGATGGGAAAGACCGAAGAGGAAGACGAGTGGCCATCTGGATGGGTGAAAACCGGGGTTTCCAAAAACAGTGAGTGGGTGCAGCCAGCTGCTTGTGATTCCAGAATTTTGAAAGACCTGTTAACGTACAACACCGACTCTGTGCCTTACTTGTATAGCTCTTTTAACTAGGAGTTTTGCAACTGTGTATAATCTGCCTAAAATAAACGTGTAAATACTAAACCAACTGGGTATCACGTGGTGTACTGGATTTGGGGAGGCTGAATGTCACATGCTCAGTCTCTCTGATTGCTCAGGGTAAATCAAACTGGACACCGGTCTTGCAAAGGTAAAATGCTAGAACGAGACAAAAAAAAAAGTGAATCTAGCTAACACAGATTGTAACTAGTACAGTCAATATGGAGCTACAACGCTTTTGTGAAAACTCCAACTCTTGAAATTTTACAGTGTAATCTATCACCAGCTACAAAAAAAAAACACCCTAAAACCCAGTTTAATATACACAAAAAAAACATGAGCTCTTTTTTCAAACCACCAGTCGATATCGACATATCGTTAGATGACGAAGACAACAGAAGAGTCATGGAGCTACCCAACAAAAAACAGGGAATCATGGACAGATTTCCGATATATGAAGACGGGGAAAGTATAAACGGTGTGGTAACCTTGCGTGTAAGAAGCGAGGGCAGACGGGTGGACCATACCGGAGTGAAAATCAGCCTTATGGGTTGTGTAGATATGAGAAAAACTGACAGCAAATCTTCTTCGTCGAATGGCACAGAAACACCCTTGATGGACACTTTTTTATGTCTAACGGCCGACCTTTATCCCGCTGGGGAACTAGTGCATTCCCAAAGTGTCAAATTTAGCTTTAAAGACGTACAAAAAAGATACAACAGTTATAAAGGTGCAAATGTTGAAGTTATGTACTATCTAAAGGTCACAGTGGCAAGAAAGTCGTCTGATGTGACCAAAATAAAGAAACTCTGGGTGAATCTTTACGACCAACCAGACTCTCTTGTTTCTCAGCCCGTCAAGCTTGACATTGGGATTGAAAACTGTCTTCACATTGAATTTGAGTACGCCAAACAACACTACACTTTAAATGACATGGTAATGGGTAGGATCTATTTCCTACTCACGAGACTAAAGATCAAGCACATGGAGTTGAGTTTGATCACGCGAGAAAGAATGACCAATAGTGAAAAATTGAGTGATTCTAACTCTATAAGATACGAGATTATGGACGGCTCCCCGGTCAAGGGGGAGACGATTCCTATCAGACTTTTTTTGAGCGGTTACGATTTGGTGCCCAATATGCAACTCTCGTCTTTCTCTGTCAAACATTATTTGAGTTTGGTAATAATCGATGAGGATGGAAGACGGTACTTCAAGCAAGCAGAGATTTTTTTACACAGGGTCAAGGAGTGAGTGCTGGCAACCGTGATACAGACGGCAGGCTCAAAAAAAAAACGAATGTTGGCAAAAGTACTAGGCAGCTATATAGCGTTTAATTAGATCTGCCATTCTTCGGCTTCTTGAGACATTGGGCTATAGTAATATTTGTAGCTGCGCGAAGTTTAACATTGCGAATATCTTGCAAAAAGGGTAGGAAACAAACAGCAAGTGTTTTCAGGAACATTTTCCCGAAATGGGAAAAATTGTAAACAATCAGCGAGAGTCATGCGATGTTTTTTGAGCAAGCGCTGATTCTCGCTTCTTTGCAGACTGTTTTGTAAACAATGCCAATTGTATCGATTGCGAAAACTGTGATTGATCTTGATAACATTTTATTAGTTGTTGGGATGCTCTTGCATATTAGGGAAATTTCAACTTTTTCAGAAAGCAGATCATTTTTGTTGACGGGAATTTGAAACCAAACGTTTTAGTCAAGAAACAGAGTTTACTTGCAAAACGTTCAAGTCGAGAAAAGTCATGAGCATTTTTGATCAAAAAAACAATTTGCTAGCAGCAATCAAACCTGCGCATCAAACCAAAGAAAACACCTTGATGCTCTCCCACACATGTCTCATAGCAGTCGCAGGTATCAATTGCACGTCATGTCTTGCACTAGCAGGAACGTCTATAGCTTTGATGAAGACGATTACATGGATGAACAAACCTTCACTAATAATTATAACAATAGCTTCATTGCTCAATGCTACAACGGAAATGCTTAATGTGTTACTGAAGCGTGATAAAAGTATACCGAAAATTTTGAAGCTGTGTTCAGTGGTTTTCAGTGTTGTGGTCTTTGCATCAGGCGTTGCATACTGCGATCAGCTGTTCAAAAATATTCAATCGACGGATCGGACTCACCTTATTATTGGGCAATTTTCGATGTTATTGTTAGTGTTGCTGACTTCAAAACCTAAACTTGAAGAGATTTTTGAAAGTGACATAGCACATGGACAAAAAGATGACCTTGAGCAACAAATCGAGCCCTCTTCATTGAACATGCACAAAAAAATTGTCTTGAAAGCATCGGACCAGACGCTGAGACCGGAATTCGAATGGTTTTCATACTCACAGATGGATAACTATATTAAAAAGCACAACTCGGAAGCTGCAAGCAACAGCGATAGTTCAAAGTTGACAAAATTTAGTTGTTGGATGAAAAAGGCTAGAGAATTTTCAAAGCAAGAAAAAACATATACCCAAAACGAAAAGAGTGGACACGCAAAATACGTGACTAGGTTATCAAGCATCCCTGACATGTCATTTTTCAGTAATTTAGATCAATCAAACACACATAAACAACACGGCATTTCTTTGGCAAATTTAAGAAGCAAAGAAAAAACACCCGAGGGATTACAGCAACTTGAGGCGGAACACCACACTTTGGAAAGAATAAGTAGTGTGCTGCTTCCGCCTTGTCTAGAAGCGGGTGCATCCAAACACACAGATGCTGCATCAAATATTGATGAAATATCAAGCATTCCTAAAGAAACGTTCACTCAGCAACCCTCGTTCAAAGCACACGAACACGTGAAAACTGTAAAAGTGAGCAGCAATCCATTTTTCAACGACGATTCTTTCAGTTTTCCCTATCCTGGAACAGATGATGTCATAAAAGAGCAAAAGTTAATGGCAAACTCTCAAAAACACGTAGTACCGACGCAAAACTACAATACAGATACTGTGGAAGACCTAGATCGATATTTAAATTCAAGGAAAAATTCAGTTTACCCTGATATGGAAGACACCAATATCTTTCAGGAAAAGGACTTTTTCAATTCGACGTTCAACATAACCTCACCTAAAACACTTCCTCCATTGAAAACATCGAATTTGGGGCTGCATGGAGAGTTTGCTCATCGCTATAGCAAATCACAACAAATGCATTCACCTTCCAAATCCACCACTTCTGCTGGATCTGGTTTACTGGCCAACATGTTTCTTCAAAGCTCACCAACGACGTCATTTAAAGCCAAAGCAAGCAGTAGAAGAAACAGTTTGAAGCATAAACCGTCATTGAGTGCCTCATCGTTTGCAACAGTAAGACAAGTTCCCTTTGACAATAGCAAAAGCTCAATGTCAAGTCCAACAAGGTCCACTAAGGGGGCTCGCTTGGTAAATAAGCTGTCACTGTCCAACATTTCTTTGCATTCTGATACAAACACAAACACCTTCAGCCACAATGAACACAAAAGAGGCAAGTCTATTGCTGATTTTCCGTACTTGAGCTCATTGCACCATTCCCATAGCCACTCTCCGAAAAAATCCATGCACTCTTTAAGAGACCGCAGAATGAGTAATGGTAGCACAATACATCTTTCGTTTGACATGAAAGATCACATTCCAACAATCAAAGAACGAGACAGTCAAAAAAGAGTGCAAAGTGGAGAAAGTGCCGAAAGTGGTCAGACCGTTGAAAGTTTGGATTATCCTCTGGCACTTGTGAGCGAATATGACAAGGAAAAATGGAGGATTATGAGCGAGATAGACGTTTGAAAAAGACCTGAGAGTTTAAGAACCTGTAGCATATGCTAATAACTAATTACTTACCTTTTTTTTTTCAGACAATCCAATTGCTTGTTGGAGTTATTATACAAGTCGGCTTGTGCTGCATGTACTCTAAATATTCAGGTCATGTGATCCAATTTAAGATCTTCTTGGCGGGTTGCATTTTTTTTCTTTTTTTTTTTCTTCAATTACAATGCTTGAACGAATAAACATTTCTTTTTTATTGTTTAAACTAGGCATTCATCAGATATCACAAGTTTGATCATTACGAAATGCTATGATTTGATAATTATCGAGTACAACTAAACCCCCCAAGGTGTACCGAAAACTCAAAAAAAACAAAAACAAGCATCAAGCCTTGAAAAAATGAGTTCAGGTGATTTGTTCAATGTTTTTGGCGGCAACGGCCAAGATCTTTCGATTGACGACATCGACATAGAAGATGATGTTGTGGAAACTGTTGTCGATGAAGATCCTAATGAAACACAAAAGGCTGATAAAAAAAGGGCCCCATCAGAAGATGAGTCAGAGGATGAACAAAATGCTGTTCAATCTGTTAAAAAGCCAAGAAACTTTGAAAAAAAACTAATAGATAAAAAAGAGTCCAAAAAAGATGCTCAAAATGTTGTTGCAGCCGACAGCTTTGAACAAGAAGCATCCAGGGAAGTTGAAGCTTCGACAGGTTTAAGCAACAACGCAACAATGGAAGTGGGTGAAGATGGGAAAGTCAAGTTGTCCCACCAAGTGAGACATCAAGTTGCATTACCACCAAATTACGACTATGTGCCTATTGGTCAACACAAAAGACAAAACGAGGCTAGAACCTATCCGTTTACATTGGATCCTTTCCAAGACACCTCTATCTCTTGTATTGACAGAAACGAATCTGTGCTGGTTTCTGCTCACACGTCTGCTGGGAAAACAGTTGTTGCTGAGTACGCCATCGCTCAGTCGTTGAGAGAGAAACAAAGAGTTATCTACACTTCTCCTATCAAAGCATTATCCAATCAAAAATACAGAGAGCTTTTGGCTGAGTTTGGCGATGTTGGTTTGATGACAGGGGATATTACAATCAACCCAGATGCAGGGTGTTTGGTCATGACAACTGAAATTTTGAGATCCATGTTGTACCGTGGTAGTGAAGTCATGAGAGAAGTTGCATGGGTTATTTTTGACGAAGTCCATTACATGAGAGACAAAGAAAGAGGTGTTGTTTGGGAAGAAACAATTATTTTGTTGCCTGACAAAGTGCACTACGTTTTTTTGTCAGCCACCATTCCAAATGCGATGGAGTTTGCTGAATGGATATGTATGATACACTCTCAACCTTGTCACATTGTGTACACTGACTTTAGACCAACTCCTTTGCAACACTATTTGTTCCCAGCACACGGAGACGGTATTCATTTGGTTGTGGACGAAAAAGGTACTTTCAGAGAAGAAAATTTCCAAAAGGCCATGGCAACTATTAGTTCTGGAGACGATCCTGCATCAAGCAAGGGTTCTAAAAACGGAAAATCCTACAAGGGTGGTAACTCAAAGGGTAGCTCGAAGTCAGACATTTATAAGATTGTTAAAATGATTTGGATGAAAAAATACAACCCAGTTATTGTGTTTTCCTTCAGTAAAAGAGATTGTGAAGATTTGGCTTTAAAAATGTCTAAACTAGATTTCAACACGGAAGAAGAAAGAGATGCGCTGACTAAAATTTTCAAAAATGCTATCGAGCTTTTGCCCGAGCAAGACAGAGAACTTCCTCAGATAAAGCACATTTTGCCATTGCTAAGAAGAGGGATTGGTATCCATCACTCCGGTTTATTACCGATTTTGAAAGAAGTTATTGAAATCTTGTTTCAAGAAGGTTTTTTGAAAGTTTTATTTGCCACAGAAACGTTTTCCATCGGGTTGAACATGCCTGCCAAAACAGTTGTTTTTACTGGGGTCAGAAAATGGGACGGTACGCAAATGCGGTGGGTTTCTGGTGGTGAATATATCCAAATGTCAGGAAGAGCAGGGCGTAGAGGTTTGGATGACCGTGGTGTTGTCATCATGATGATTGACGAAAAAATGGAGCCTCAAGTTGCAAAGGGTATGGTAAAGGGTCAGGCAGACAGATTGGATTCTGCTTTCCATTTGGGATACAACATGATTCTAAACTTGATGAGAGTGGAGGGGATTTCTCCAGAATTTATGTTAGAACATTCTTTTTTCCAGTTCCAAAACTCTGGTGCCATTCCTTTGATGGAAAAGAAACTGAAAGCGTTGGAAGAACAAAATTCTCAAATAGTGGTTGAAGATGAGTATAATGTCAAAGATTACTATGATATCAAGCAAACTTTGGATAGCTACCACAACGATGTTAGGTTGATTATGACTCATCCGGCACACATTTTGAGTTTTCTACAGGCGGGAAGATTATTAAAGATCAAGGTTGATGGCAAATATGACTATGGTTGGGCATGTGTCATTGATTTTGTCAAGAGAACTAACAAGAGAGATATGTCGGTTACCTATACCGATCATGAATCCTATGTTGTGAACGTTTTGGTTAACACCATGTATGTGGATTCTCCAATCAATTTGATCAAACCTTATAACCCTCAGTACCCTGAAGGTATCAGACCTGCCGAACCCGGTGAAAAATCCATGTCTACTGTAATTCCAGTGACTTTAGCCTCTATCCAGGAGGTCGGAAAGATTAGAGTATACTTGCCCAACGAGGTGAGATCTCCAAAACAAAAGGAAACAGTTGGAAAATCTATCTCAGAGGTCATCAGAAGAGTTCAGGGGAAAGTTCCCACTTTGGATCCAGTTAGCGGAATGAAAATTAATGATGACGACTTTATGAAACTTTTGAAAAAAATTGAAGTGTTAACCAATAAAGCCAATACTTGTCCTGTTGCTAAATCTGTGAAACTACCGGAGCTTTATGAAAACTACTCCAAAAAAGTACACATGAACCAGCAGATTAAACAGCTTCAAAACAAAATCACTGAAAAACAATCCATTATTCAACTAGATGATTTACGGAAACGTAAAAGAGTGCTGAGAAGATTAGGATTCTGCACGTCTGATGACATTATTGAGTTGAAAGGTAGGGTTGCTTGTGAGATTTCAAGTGGTGATGAATTGCTACTTACAGAGTTGATTTTCAATGGTAATTTCAGTGATCTAAAACCAGAACAAGCTGCAGCCTTGCTATCGTGTTTTGCTTTCCAAGAAAGATGTAAGGAAGCCCCAAGACTAAAGCCTGAATTAGCGGAGCCTTTGAAAACAATGAGAGAGCTGGCTTCAAAGATTGCCAAGGTCATGAAAGAGTCTAAAATTGAAATTGTTGAAAAAGATTATGTGGAAAGTTTCAGACACGAGTTGATGGAGGTTGTTTATGAATGGTGCAAAGGTGCACCATTTGCGCAGATTTGCAAATTGACCGATGTTTACGAAGGATCTTTGATTAGAATGTTCAAGAGACTTGAGGAGTTGATCAAACAATTGGTCGAAGTTGCTGGCACGATTGGTAACAATGCTTTGAAAGAGAAAATGGAGGCCGCTTTGAACATGATGCATAGAGACATCGTTTCTGCTGGTTCCTTGTACTTATAATTTTTGTAACAAACGGTATATATACGTAGAAAAATTTTAAATGGCAGTCGCTATGAACATTTGAGTAATTTGCGCTTACTTGGAAAGTAATTTTACAATGTAATCTCTTCGATTATGGGTTGTGCTTCTGAAATCAAATTTCCTTTCAAATATTTCAGTGCGTTGATCAATGGAACTTTCCAAATGGTCAAAACGTCGTCTGAATAGCGCAACAGATTGGAAAGACATTGTTCTTTCAATTCTTTCGCTTCAAGATCAGTGATTTCTTTGTTATCAATCAAGTTAGAACTCAAACGGGCACAGTGTTCTAGTAAAAATCGAGAAGAGTACTCATACTGAGTTAGTTTTTCAGTCAACACCAACTGTTCCAAATATGGCATTTGTGTTTTTTCCAAAAGCCGGTCTTTGAGAAAAAAGTCAAATGATGCTTCAGTGGATATCAAATTCCGAACGAGTGCTAAATACTTTGGTGTCAATTCCAAGCACTCGTGGATGTCTTGTTTATGGTTTTCCATCAAATACTCCGGATTTAGAAACGCATAAAACCGTAAATCGTTTGTAGACGTCTTGCTCAAATGAAGATACATAGAATCAAGCACTTTCATAAAGTTTTTATCGATAAACGATATCTGTTCAAAGATTTTGTAAAGTTCGGTTTCTGCGAAATTTTTCACCAACAAGTACTCATCATCCATTTTCGAGTAGAGTTCTCCATATTGTAAAAGTAAATCTTTCATGGTCTCAAACAAAGTTTGATTATATGGAAAAGAATATCTAATTGATGTGAGAACGTTTGACACAAATTTTGAGTACTGCATGAAATTAATGATGTGCCCACAATACAACTCGTGTAAAGGCAAATTGAAAAAAAGAGCAGGGTTCAGAGATGCAGAAGCGCAATCGAAAAATATTTCGAAAAGAGCAACAAGCCTCGAAAACAATGTGTCCCTTTTCAAAACGCCTGGGGTGCTTTTGATTTCCGGAAATGTTTCCTCAAGCATTTTTGGAGCAAAAACATGCTTCAAGGCTAAATATGTTTTTTCAATCTCTGTTAAAACGCCTATATCAGCATCATCACTGAAGTAGGCCGTGCACAATTCGGTGTAAATTGCTGCGTCAACATACGTTCCATTTGAATTTACAAGAACGTTGCAAGCAATGCGCATAAGTAAAACAATATTGCTTTGTAAAGCATCTAGCACGTCCTGCTGTGAAAAAACGTTTAAGACAACGGTTTCAAAATCGCAAACTTTTATCAAGCCAGCCAGTAAATCGAAAATTTCTGCATCGCTAAAAGAGTACGATTCAAGCTGGTTTCCATTGAGAATAAGTTTTTTGATGTTTGCAAGCAGTTGCTTCACAACAGCGTTAGAGCTTGATGCATAGTAATCTATTGTTTGAACGTTGATGATGAGTTTTTGTATTAGTTCTTCTATCTCTTGTTGCGAGGTGGCATGAGCATTTGCAAACTTTGAGTTTAGGTTGAACACCAAATGATCAATGTTACTCATGTTTCCAAAGGGTGAGACTTACTCGCTCAGGTTGTATAGGGACTGCTGTTAGTTCCTTTCATAATTCTGCATCGGGGCTTGAGATTTCAAACGCGTTGTTTTTCTGTGACTAGATTATAAGACTTTTTTGCCCCTCAAAAAAAAAAAAGAAAAACAGAAGGCTCATGACGTTGAGGTCGAAACAAAACGGTAAAAGTAAAAGTGAAGACTGGAGACTGAGTTTTGCTACGAAAACAACATTCAAGCTCAATATAGAAAAAATAACAGATTCTTCAAAAAACCCAAAAATGACAAAAGAAAATCCAGTGGCAATCCCACCTAGCAGAGTTTCATCTTTGTATTCAGACTTTCAGCGGCTCAAAGACCTCAACCCTGAGGGATACGAGGCTAACATAGCTTTTTGGGAGAATTACATTTACGCAAACGTAAACTCAACAACGTTCAATATAAGAGATTTACTTATTTCTTTGAAAGATGAAAAATACGGTGAGCCTAGAAGCTTGAACGTACCGCTTGACCAAATGCTTGCTCAAAAACGGTTGATGTTGGTGGAAAAATTTGAAAACCCTGACACTTCATTAGCATCCTCTTTGAAATGGGCTTTGAGCAAAGTGGTGTTTGATGTGTCATTTAAAACAAGGCTGACTGACAAGTGCAATGACTATTTAAAAGATATAAAGCTTGTGCATATAAAGAATCTGAAGGAGCTCTCTCAGAAATGCATGACGATGTTTCAAAAAACCGTTATTAAAAACAGCACAAGAGATTTAGATTTGATCTTTACTTTTGAAGACGCACATTGTTTGATACATGATCTAGTTTCCTCAAATGAAGAGTTTCAGCTCTTGATCAAATATTTGCATAGTTATTCCCATGATTTAGTTTCCATGAACGGCTACGTCAAGTTTTTCAAGAAAGGCATTTTCGAGTCCAAGAAGACACAGATATCTAATACAGAGTTTGCGTTTGCAGATCTCAAATGGGGGATTACAAGACTAGAGATGGAAATTGAGAAAATTGATTGTCAAATGAGTGCTCATCAGGAAAGAATAAAACGAAACCTTCATGCCAAAGATATCACTTTGCTGAAAAGTCTTTTAAAGGTAAGAAAAAGTATGGAGGTTAATAAGAAAAACTATATCCTACAGCAAGAGAAATTGCTACATATCAAGAACGAAATAGAAAGTGCAGCTAACAACAATATGATGTTTGAGGTGCTGACAAAATCTTCTTTATTGCTAACTACTTTGAACGAAGAAATTGAAAGCGTGAGTGCTGTAGAGGAGTTGATAATGAATATCGACGAGCAAATTAAAACTACAGAACAAATATCAAATGCGTTGGTACTTTCTACCGAGCAAGATTCTGAGGTGGATGCAGAGCTCGATCAAATGTTGAAGGAAATCAAAGACGAAAAAAAGAACTCCATAATGAAAGAGTCAGAAAAGGAGGAGGAAAAGGAGGAGGAAATGGAAGAGGAAAAGAAGCTCTTACAGAAATTGGAAAATTTAACCTTACAAAATAGTACAGATCTTACAAAAAAGTCTTTTCAAGACGAGGAAGCCACGGAGAGATCAAAACCGGCTCAAAATCAGAAAATGCAAGCGGAGTCTTGAGCGTGTGCGTATACAAAAGTCAATCTTTTTTTTTCTTTTTTTCATCTTCTAAACTCAAGTTGTTCCCATTATAAGTTTCTCGTGGCTCGTCTTCTTTGTCTTTGTCTAAAAGTAGCTGATGAACATTGGGAGTGGCGCTATGAGACTTGCTAGACATAGTTGGTGACAAAGAAACTTTGTTTTCCACGCCGCCGTTTTCATCAACTTGTTCTTGACAAAGCTCATCATTTTGATTTGCGGACGTTTGTTCTTCGTAATGGTTGACCGAACCGCCCCACCATGTTGCCATTCCACTGTACATTTTCGAAAGTAAACCTTGCGCGGAGGCATTGCTTGCATGCACTAATTTTCGAGGGTGATCAAACTCCAAAGTTTTCAAAATTAAAACAGATCTCGGAGGAAGTTCTAAATCTTTTAAGCTTCTAAGTTCATCTGCATCCCCAAAAGTCATCCTTGGAATGTTTCTGTGAAATGAAAATGGAGTGTCGCCATCAGTTCTGTGCTTGTCAACCCACTTTCTAACGTCGTTTAAAGTCAAATAAGAGTCAAAAATGTTTTTTAGCATTTTGCCATCCGTTAATTTAAAGGCCAACGCACACTTGTTTGTCAGTTGCTTTTCCTGCGAAATATTGTCTTTTAGTGTTTGCTTAGTTCCTAAATTACTCTTATCATCAAAGCTGTTTTTGAAACCGGCCCTTTGTTCTCGTAGCAAAGCTTGCCGTTCTTTTTTGTCCTGCTCTAGCAAATGTGTTATTCTCAACTTTTCTTCTTTGGCCTTCTTTTGCTGCTGCAAAAGCTCCTCACGATACTTTTTTTCTGATTCGCTCATCTTAACTCTGTGGTCAGAAAGCTTGTTTTTCTGATCCGAAGATTCATTGATTGAGGCAAGCTCTTGATCAGAAGCACTTTGATGGTTTGCTAACTCATACACTGGAGCGTTGTGGGTAGAAGGCACTGCACTGTAGTTCTGTGCTTCAGGATACGAAAAAGAGCCTGAAGTGGTAGTTGTGTTTTCTGATGAGACATTTGAGTTAGCTGGAGGCACAGCAACTTCGGGTGCAGTATTGAGGGTACTACTGTTTGTTTCGTTTGCCACATTCATGACTGGAGGTGTTTCGTCTGAACCATTGTACATCGATAGCCACTCTTCCAATTTTGTGCTAAAGCTCGACAAGTCCTCAGTTTCGCCATGAATCACACCTATCAAATTGTTTTGAAACATGCAGTACAACGCCGGAGTTACAACATTGGGGATCATATCACTGAAAAATTTGAACTGTTGGGTGTCCTTAATCAATTTCAAAAGCACCCCGCTGGCTTTCAAGTTTTCAATGTTTCCTTCATTCAACCAAGTGGTTAACCACAAATCGTCATTATCGCTACCGACAGTGTATATAATCAATGGTTTTTGTTCAGTTTGTGCTTTTGTTATAGCAGACTCAATAGAGCGTTGAAACAGGTAATAAAGGTCGCTCATGGATCTGGTGGAAACAACTGCCTGATTTGGCTGGTCTTGTTTGTATACATTAATATAAGTTTGAATAGAACCAAACAACCAACTTTGTTAAACCCCATTATTACAATCGTATATTGTTTTCAAGGTTGGCCCCTGTTATCTAACTTTATATCCGAAATCAAACAAAAATCAATTACGTTGCACAGTGCGGGTCACGAATGCAAAATGAAAACAATGGAACGTTGCATACTGTTTCGCGTTTGAAAGATGACCATGCATCATTGAAATGTCAACGCGTGTCATTGCTTTATAAGCCTTTGTTCTTTACAACAATCTCATACGGGTGTCTTTGATTTAGTATAGCTTTTAAAAATCAAAAACCTAATAAATTCCCAACAGCAGGAAAACCAATCTTACTTCTTTTCACCAGACAACTATTGATTGTAACTTGAGATGGTTACCAACTTTTCACAAATTGATTTGATACCCAAAATCAAGGATGTGGTGCTAGGTAAAACCATTGGGCAAGGGGCGTTTGCCTTTGTGAAAAAAGCCTCATTGAAGCAAGATTCAAACGCCGTGTTTGCGGTCAAGTTTGTTCATCTAGATACATGCAAGCGACATGGGCTGACTGACGAAAGAATTGCAAATGAAGTTTTGATTCACAAAAAATGCTCCTCCAACTCTAATGTCATCAAACTACTGGATTACAACATTTCAAAACATTACATGTGGATTGCTATAGAGCTTGCAGAAGGGGGCGACTTGTTTGACAAAATCGAACCTGACATAGGACTTGTAGACACCGAGCTGGCCCAGTTTTATTTCCAGCAATTGATCACAGCCGTCGATTACTTACATTCATCCTGTGGTGTTGCACACAGAGACATCAAGCCAGAAAATATCCTTTTGGACAAATGCGGAAACATGAAACTAGCTGATTTTGGGCTTGCAACTGTTTTCAGGAAAAAGTCTGGGAATATAAAATGGTCCAGTGATATATGCGGGAGTCCGCCTTATATGGCCCCGGACATTTTGGATCCCAATGGGTACAGATCGGATACTGCTGACATTTGGTCCTGTGGGGTGCTATTGTTTGTACTCTTAACGGGAACAACCCCATGGGAAGAACCAACGATGAATGACGAGTGGTACTCTGTATTCATGTACTCGGACGGGCAAATTCTAGATGGCTCTTGGTCCAAGGTCGATTTGATGGTGCTGAATTTGCTGCGTGGGATTTTGAAGCCGCAAACTGACCAGAGGTTTACTATTGAAAGAATTAAACACCACAAATGGTTCAAACATCAAGTATCTTTTGCCGACGGAAACTGTCAGTGTAGCAATTCAGAAGAGCTTTTCAAAAGGCTAACCACACCATTAAAAGTTTCACTTCGTGACGAAGATTATGAACAATGCACTCAGCAACTCAAAGAAACTTGTGAAAGCACAAACAATATCAAACTTCCGTCTAAAGATAAACATAAATATGTTGCCTCACAGCCCCTTGAGGGCGCCAACGCGGAAGCTGTGATATTGACACATGATATTTTTGACACTGATGTGATTCATGCGGCCACTCAAGATCCCTTTTTTAGTTTAGGAAAAAGTTCTTTGCCGCAAGATTCATGGAACACATTGTTGAGCCAAGATCCCTCTGTTTTGCAATACCAGGAAAAAAAGGACATAATCAAAAATACAAAGCTATTTGAAAACAACAATATATTCACTAGATTTTACTCAGTTGAAAGCATAGAAAATGTTCTCAGCATGTTAGAGTCAGCAATTAAAACTGTTGATATTAAAGTTCATGCCAACTTGTTGCAAGATTATCAAAGTCTGCTTGCCTCACTGGGGCCTGATTTGATTTTTCCATTGTCTATGGCTATCAAAACCATTGATACAAGAAAACTATTGCTGACTGGCTTTATTAAAATTCAAACACTCAATTTCCCCTTGAAGACCATTACTTTTGTAAGAACAAAGGGAGATCCTTTAGAATGGAGAAAACTATTCAAAAATATTACAGTGTTGTGTAGAGACATCGTGTTCTATAGATAGTTATGATAGAGTAATATTCATAAGCGGGTTAATTAAGCTCACCCAAAACTTACAACCTTTCGAAAAAGCGTGCTACTTCCTTCTTAAATATGTTCTTTTCAGAGTTGGATAAATTTTCAACGTCTTGTCCAGTAAATCTTCTCATTGCTGCAACAAGCTTCCGCACTTTTGATGTTTGCAACACCGAGACTTTGGATTTCTTCGTAGCTCTAGCAGTCTCATCTGTTGTGATTTTATGTTTTTTTTCATTTTGCTTGGTAGATTCATATTTCGCTGTTTGCTTTTCAAAATTTTTCTCAGTACTCGAGTCAGGGGCCAAGTCCAAAATTACATTTGTTGCATCATTGTTAAAGAAATTATGCTCTTTTTGAGTAGTCTTTAAGCCATTATGATCATCAGCAGTTTGTGTATCAGAGGACATATTTTGACGTGCTAAATTCAGTTTTCCTGGTAACAAAACACTATTTTCCAGCAAACTTGATCCTTTCTGATTCGATGTGCTTTCAGCATCGCATTCGGAATTTAGGTCATCTTGTCTTGGGTGCTCTTTTTTCGTAACCGAGCCTTCCTTCGAGTTCCCAGAGTGATGATCAAATTCCTTTTCGCTCGCTTCTAGTTCATTTGCTAGTTTGGCTTCAACAGTCTCGTTCCCTTGACGACCAACAGCGTTTTCATTAAGGCTAGCAACTTTACTTTGAGAGTGTAATTGATATGTTATTTTTGCCTGCCGCTTGCTATTATCTTGGGCCTTCGATTTACCCTCTGGTTTAGGGGTTTCTTGTATACTCTTTGCAACCTCTTTTTCCGTGTCGCTTTCCAATTCATTTTCAACATTATATTCTTCTTTGCCCATTGAGTCGAGAAACACCACTTGTTTGCCACTACTCTTGCTCTTCTTTACTGATGCGTTTGATTTCAATTGTTTTGGCACATCTTTGTTATTGAGAGTTTCAGAGACTGCGATTTTGGTGCTGTTGTTGGAGGAAGTAATTATTTGCTCCTGCTCTGGAATAGGTTGCAACTGAAAACTTTTCGCTTGAGGATTTTCCTCAAAAACTCCGTTTTGTTTTGTAGTTTCCATATGTTGCAAAGCTTGCGAACGAAAACCAGTTTGAGGGTTTATGTCATTTAACGAATTAGAGTACTCGGATATCGTTTCAAATGACTCAGGGCCATTGTCAGGTTTACAGGCCACAAGAGAGCTTTTAGCATGAGTGATTGTTTTTTCACCTACCGCTGGCAAAAATTGTTCCTTAGAAGCGCGCTGAGTATTCAAAAGAATTTGAGTGCTACTATCAATAAAGTCAGGCTCAAAAGAGAGTTCTACATCTGGTCCACGTAATAGTTCGTTTTCTTTAGAATGGGCAATTTCATTTTTTTTTTGATCATTAACCCCGTTTTCTTTTTCTGCGATTACCTCCATCGCAATCGTACCTTGTTTTGGAGTCACTTTCTTAAGTGCATCAACATTTTCGTGAGAAACTGAGGCGTGGTTTTCTGCACCCAAAGTTTGTGCAACTGAAATGAAGTGTTCAGATTTAATCTTGGCATCTTCATAATACGTCTCAAAACGTTTGACCCCAACTTCCCGATCAAGCTCTAGTTTGATTGAGGGACATATAAAATCACTTTTAAACTTGGCTGAGTAATTTAGAGCTGCTGCGTGTTTTTGAAAGCTTTGTTTACGGTAGGTAAAGTTTGGCTGCATAAAGGCAATGCACAAAAGCTCTGCCGTATAAAAGCTTTCGAAAGTCATTTTGTTGGTAAGCGTGTCCAAAAAAAGTTGGTATTCAGACCAGCGTCCATAAGTTGAAAGCAAATAGCAAACCGTGTTGAAATGTGTAATCATATGAAACTTTTCGTCACGATTCCAGTTGTTCTCACCTTGAACGTAGCAGTAGATGATTTGATCTAGGAACATGAGCATTCCGTAAACATTTCTAAAGCTTATCCACTCTGCCATTATAGCAGAAACCACAGGAAAAGAAGCTTGTGATAAAAGATCGGTTATTTGCAACCCTGCTTCTTTAGAAAAGCACGCTAACCCAGATAACAGCTCCAATGAAAGTGCCTGTAAATCCACGCCATGTTGAGTCACAAAGTTGAATAACACAGACCAGTGGCCAGTATGTACGAACAAGCGCATGTATTCATTAGTTAGAGCTGCATCCTTGGTTCCATGAACAGACTCGAGAACAACACCCAATAGATTGTGAAGCTTCAACCATTGATGTTCATTGTCAATCCTTGCATAGTACACCCACTCCGAAAATTGTGCTTTATATTGCGTAAAAACCAAAGGACTCAAAGAATAAGTAAGTAGATCAATTGCAGTATCAAGTTCCAAGTTCGAAAGATCCTTTAGTTGCAATTCTATAAGTTTAGAAGAAAAATGGAAATTATTGTTTTTAAGCCGTCTAAAGACAATTTGTGATTTGATAGCCAAACGTTCAAACTGAGTTCCGTGGTTTGTAAACAAGCTCTCAATACTGTTGAGAACAGGCAGTATGAAGCTTTGATCTTTTTCAAAAAAAGATAAAAAAACCTTATCCGAAGTTAAAGGAAGTTCTGTTTGATTCACACTTTGGTATTCTGACAAAAATGCAAAAACCTCTTGAAGTGACCAGTTATCAATGTTGATATTTTCAAAAACATCATAATTTATTGTTTGAGCGTTGAGAACAACAAACTGAATTATGTCATTAGTCGGCAAAACGTTTACAAGCGGGATCATTGAAGGAAGAACTTTCAACAAAACGCCATGGTCCGTTGTAGGATTTGTCAAACACTTTGGATAATTTATTTTTATTAGATTATCTGAGGCTTTGGAAATATGAATTAGCGACGCATATACTCGAAGTTTTGTGTCCACTGATAGATTTGCTTCAAGAAGCTTTTCCTGCAATAGCATGAAAAAGTCTTTTTCGAGCAACTTTGTTTGTTTCAATAGTCTTGTAAACAGCGTTTCGTTCAATTCTTCTGATACGATATTTTGCTGAAAATAGGATAATAAGGTTTCAAATAAAAAACCAAGGGTACTTTTCAAATGCTCATAGTTTTTACACTGAGAGAGCAAAGCAACAAACACATCACATAGTGCAAAAGTGTTTGCATAAGTTGGTTGGAATCTTTTCAAAAGTAAAGCAACTGAGCTGGTATAGTCAACTTCAGGATATGTTTTGATCAGCCTAATGACTATTTCTAAAATACGTTCAGTTGCGTTGTTGTCCAAAACATTCAATGGGTCGATATCCGATAATTTGATCACAAAATTTGATAAAGCTTTTTTTGCTGAAGAAGTGATGTCAGGGGGTACTGGCCGCTGAAGCATTCGTTGAAAAATGGTTGTTTCGTGCATCAAAATCTTGTTGCGTTCACTTGGAAAAGCATTGATCAAGTTTTCAAACCCGTCAAACAAGCCTTTTAGCAATTGTGACACACATAAAAGATGCCCATAGTAAGTATGAAATGATAAAAGGTGACCAATTTTAAAAAAATATTGTAGATAGTAATGCGTTATCTTTGCATTTTTGGATTTCGCAATGTTTTCAGGCAAACTCAACTCGAATAGATGAGTAATGTATGTTTCCATTTTGGCAGGATTTTTCTCTTCAGACAACGTTTCAAATAAAATAAAGGCTAGATCTCTTCTGGATACCAAAGCTTGTTTTTGAGAAGAAAAATCAAAGTTTAAAAAAGCATTGGTGTTGACAGCAATCCAATGAGAACCCAAAACACGTCCCGTTGAAAGTCTATCCAAAGCTGCCTTCTTATCGACTTTTGTAGAAACAGCTTGAGGTGTGTTGAAACATAGCAAAGATAACGCTGACCAAATGTCCATAACTAGTTTTTCTTTGATTATGGGCTGGAGATAAACCAATTTTGAGGTTAGTAGCCCCCAAATCGTTGCGGTTTCTCCATTTCCTTCAAATTCTGAGAACGTTAAAGTTAAACAGTTATTATTGTTTAAGGCATGAAGCTCAGGTGGCTTAATATGGAAAATTAATGCTTGAAACAGATGCTTGTTTTCTGGATAAAGACAGTACTTGTGAACACACGCCATCAAAATGTGCCCGATCAAAAGGAACACTTTTTCGTCAAAGGGATTAATTGTATCTGCTAAAATGTTTATGATGACATGTTGCAAAAACCATAACTTTGTGTTTTCGAGCATTTGTGTTGGATAGCGCATCACAAAGGCAACTATCAAATCCAACTTTTCACTTTGAACAGTTTCGTCTTTCACTTGCAAAGAATTCAGCAGCAAGTTCAAAGACTCACCAAAATCAAACTCTTTCCATATATCCGGACTGGCATTTAAATCTTTGTAAAATGCTATAGTTGAAAGCAAGATCGACCTTTTGGTTACTGCAGGAGCATCAGAAGGAATCAAAACTTTCAAATTCAGCAATAGTTCTTTCATAACTTTTTGTAGCACGGAGCGGAAAGCGTGATTTGAATAATTTTTTGCTACCAAATTCGTTTTGTTCAAAAATACTACGTAAAACCTAACAATTTGTACGTATATCCGAGCTAAGAACTTGCTGTCAAAAAACGATGCGTCCCTCATTAGTGTCCCCAAGCTTTCCAAGTGCATAAAAGTTAATTGCAAAACTCTATCAGGTTCGCGGGTGATCATTTCAAGCACAGATGCAATTTGAAAAGACTGATTGACGAATTGAAGAGAATAATTAAAATTAGAGAAAACCTGAAAAATTTCCTTTGTTGAAAGAAATGTGTCCAGATTGGTTGGATCCAAATGGTATTTTTCCAAAATAACGAGACCACATGTAAATATCTCGTTCAGTGTTGCTAAGAGCTTGCCTTCTTTTGGTTTCGAAGCTTTAAGCTGAGCCAACTTTTCCACCAGGTTTGAGAACATGCTAATTTCATGCGGTGGTTCATTTGTGGCTTGGTTACAGTTGTCTTGAATATTAGATATTTTCAGTATTGGTTTCAAATTGACTGAATGGAAATTTTTTTCTCCGGGTTGAGTTGTAGTAGTTGGAACATTATTTATTGAATTTATTTCCGTTTTAGCTTTGTCATCATCAGCAGCTTGGTTTCCACTCTCCACCGACTGTGGTTGGTTTTGAGTTGCTAAAAGGGGTTCTGGTTGGTTTACTTCTGTAGGACTTCTTTGAGCTATTGTTTCGATATCTGTTGGCTTGGAGCTGAAAGTGACAGTTTTTTTCATTTCTTTTGGCTTTGATATCCGCGGAGCCGGTGGCTGTTTTTGATCTTGATAAGAACTGTCTTTTTGCAGAAAATGCAAAAAATCTCAAGGTTTATAGAATCTTTATCAATTAAAGTTTTATTTTAATGTTTATTGCTAGGTTTCAAAGTATTTCAAAAGTAAAATGCTTGATGCGCGTTTAGTTTTTTTTTTTTTTTCTTTAATCAAAAATAATGTTTAAGGTTTTATGATAAATGGGAAATATCGAAACACGTCCTTTTGCAACAAGTCTTATGCCTCGATAAGACACTGGATACTGATTTGCTTTACATTTTTCACAAGATGGTGTATTCGTAACGTCGTTCATTGTAATATTGGAAAAATCTTTTCCAAAAAAATAAAACAAACTGCAAGACCGAAATAGTGGGCTGGTTTCAAAAAATTTCAAAAAATTTCCAAATACGACACGTTTTTTTTTTTTTTGGGCTTACTTTAACATTGAAGTAACAATAACCAAGACCATTGTCAAATTGACAAATTGGAACAACATTTGATAAGCGTTACGAACAACTCATGCTGTCTTAGCTATAGACATATTCTATACACGGAATATTTATAGGTCCCCTGGAACTGGGTATTGACCAGCAAAGTCAGCAACTTCTTTAGCCAATTGTTTGACTTCTTCGTTTTCAGAGCACAATTTTTTGAATGCAGCCAAGTGAGCTTTGGCAGTGTTTGTGGAAGTTTCTTCTCTGGATTTCAATGCAATAGACAATTTGACAGCTTTGCTCAAGAATTCAGCAACTTTTTCAAACTCAGCTGGCCCAAATTGTCTTGTTGTCATTGCTGGTGTACCGATTCTCAACCCGGATGGGAACAAAGCACTTTTGTCGGTTGGAATAGTGTTTTTGTTAGCAGAAATGTTGATAATTTCCAACAAAGTTTCCAATCTGGCACCATCAATGCCAAAGTTGGATAGATCGATCAAAATCAAGTGGTTGTCAGTACCTTCGCTAACCAACTTGAATCCCAAATCAATCAACTTTTGGGCCAACACTTTTGCGTTGGAAACAATTTGTTGTTGGTATTGTTTGAACTCTTCAGTAGAAGCTTGTTTTAGTGCAACTGCCAAAGCACTGATGGTGTGGTTTCCTGGACCACCTTGGTGACCTGGGAAAACAGAAAAGTTGATTTTGTTATCCAAATCGTAGTAAATTTCTTTACCCTTTTTGGTAGTTTTTTTCAAACCTTTTCTGTAGAAAATCATAGCACCTCTTGGACCTCTCAAAGATTTATGAGTTGTTGTGGTGACGATATCAGAATATTCGAAAGGAGATGGAATGACCCCTGCAGCAACCAACCCGGAGATGTGAGCCATATCGGACATCAAGTATGCTCCACACTCTTCAGAAATCTGTTTGAATTTTTTGTAGTCCAAAAGTCTGGAATAAGCTGAGGTACCTGCAACAATGACTTTTGGTCTGAACAATTTGGATGTTTTAGACAATGTTTCGTAATCAATAATCCCGGTTGCTGGATCTAGTTCGTATGGCATACTTTGAAAGTATTTGGAAACAAAACTGATTTTGGTCCCACTGGCCAATTGGTACCCGTGAGACAAGTGACCCCCGTGAGGCAAGTCCAAACCCATCAATCTGTCCCCAACGTTCATGATGGCAGAGTATGTGTACAAGTTGGCTGGAGCACCTGCCAATGCTTGGACATTGACCCCCCATTTTTCTGGGTCCAAACCGTACAATTCCAAAGCTCTTTTTTGACACAGACTTTCGGCTTGATCAATGAATTGGTTACCACCGTAGTACCTTTGACCAGGGTACCCTTCAGAGTATTTGTTTTGCATTTCAGACCCTAAAAGATCCATAACGGCTTTGGAAGTGAAATTTTCAGAAGCAATCAAAGTGATGGAGTTTTTTTGTCTGGATCTTTCGCTTTCCAAGATTCTGTGCATTTCTGGGTCAACTTCGCTGACATGTTTAGAGATCAATTGCTGTTGAGAGGAGACTGATCTGGTAAACGCTTTGAAGACGTTGGCTCTTTGGGCTCTGATAACGGTAGATAGCATTGCTGGTGCGTGTG
>ERZ794936.349-NODE-349-length-24208-cov-6.488387_pt1 | contig 24208 bp, 13 predicted proteins | sample MGYA00511083_ERZ794936 | MGnify/ENA primary metagenome ERZ794936 (study PRJEB30137, sample SAMN04331409) | food metagenome | isolation source: Y2 must sample point D1 replicate A | place: Australia: South Australia | collected 2014 ... | reverse complement strand
TGTTTTCAACTTCTTCGGTATCGTACACTAAGGTCAAAATGGTATCTGTGATGTTTGTCAAATTGGTGTATACTTTTGAAAATTCATTTATATTCACAAGTATAGTATCAAGTACAGCATTATCATTCGATCTATGATTTTCCAAAGCCATGTTTAGTGTATTATTCATCTTTTGTATCCTTAATATTTATTTAGAATTTTGTGTAGGTTTTTATAGCTATAAGGTAGTGTCTTTTTCTTTTATTATTTGACTTTTAATTCTTTATTAAAGCCAAATAATAATGTTTAAATATTAATACTAATAATATGTTGCTTTTGGGGGGAGCTCTTTATAGCCTATTTCTACACCTTGGATATAGCAATTTAATAGCAATCAAATGTTTCGGCTGTGAAAAACAAGAACTCAAGACTCGATTGTAAATGCGTTCATATTTCGCTTTAAACGCATTTTCGGATATAAAGAATATTTCAAAATCGTCCATCTCTTCTAATGGAAAAAAAAGAAATAGTCTGAACAAAATTTAGCAAAATCTAGCTTGAATGCAAACCATACCAATCTCTTTCATTTACACCATATAACTGTTTGTTTTTTATATCTTTTTATTGATAAAAATTATAGTAAAAAAAAAAAAACTGAAATAATATAAACATGTTTTCTCTTGTACAAAAAAGAAGTTTGTATACAACAATAGACAAACTTAAGTCATCTCATTACAACATCATATGTGATTCATCTGTAGCTGTTATTGGTGGAGGACATGCAGGATTGGAAGCCATAACCAGTTCCCAAAGAGTCATAAACAATTTTTTGGTCAATAATCCGAACAATAAACTTAAACAACCTGTTTTGATCACACCACATGATTCTATAGGTAAATTGTCATGTAATCCATCAGTTGGTGGTGTTGGAAAAGCCACTATAGTCAAAGAAGTTGATGCATTAGATGGTGTAATAGGTAAACTAGCAGATAAATCAGCTACTCAATACAAAATACTTAACAGAAGTAGAGGTATAGGGCTTTGGTCTTTAAGAATGCAAGTCGATAGAGATTTATATAAACAGAATGCCGAAGCTTTGGTCAAAGAATTAAATCTTAATGTCGTTAACAACAAAGTCATTGATATAATCATGGATGAAAACAGTAAAAAAATTATTGGATGTTTATTGAACAACAACGAAGTGGTTCTTGCAAATTATATTATCATAACAACAGGTACCTTTTTGAACGGTGAAATTCATATTGGTTTAAAGGCTATCCCTGCTGGAAGAATCAATGAATCCAATTCTACTGAGTTAGCTAATACTCTTAAATTACTAGATTTTCCAATAAGTAGAATGAAGACTGGAACACCTGCAAGAATTGACAAAAATTCTATAGATTACAGCAAGCTTGAAACAGACATGGGTGATTTGGGTGATCAAATTCATCTATTTTCCTATGATCATAACAAAGACATTGATTATGTTGTTGATGAAACCAAAATACTCCCATGTTACCTAACAGAAACAAACAAGCCTATGCATGATTATTTAACCTCAAAGATGTTTGACAACTCTATTCATTTTATCAAAGAAACTGTAAATGGTCCTAGATACTGTCCTTCTTTAGAAGCTAAATTGCTAAGATATCCTGAAAAGACCGAACACAAAATATGGTTGGAGGTTGAAGGTGCTTGCACTGATTTAATATATCCAAATGGTATCTCCAATTCCCAGACTGAAGAAGTACAAGAACATTTTTTAAAAATGATTAAAGGTCTTGAAAATGCAAAAATTATTAACTATGCTTATGGAGTTGAATATGACTACATTGACCCAAGAAAATTAAAACATACCCTAGAAAGTAAGCTTTTGAATAATTTATTCTTAGCTGGGCAAATAAACGGAACTACCGGCTATGAAGAAGCTGCAGGTCAAGGTATAGTTGCTGGTATTAACGCCAGTATAAATTACATAAACGAAAACTCAGAAACCCAAATACCCCATTTGAATATTAATAGATCTAACTCATTTATTGCTGTTATGATTGATGATTTGGTTACTAAAGGTGTTTCTGAACCTTACAGAATGTTTACATCAAGATCAGAGTTTAGAATAACGTGTAGACAGGACAATGCTGATTTGAGATTAACTGAATTGGGTAACAAATCCTTGAGTATTACCGAAAGAAGATGGAAGTTATATTCAGATCATAAAAAAATATATGAAGAGTTGGTTGAATATTGTAATGTTCCTAGATACAATTCTAATAAACTAGATGAACATTTCAAAAACCTTGACTTGTATTCCAGAAATAGTGAAAGATTAAGCATCAAGAATTTATTCAAGTTTCCTGGTGTTACATTGTCCGATTTGATTAATAATAATGAAGAGCTCCAAAAAGCATTTAAGTGGAATGAAATTCCAAAGCACATTCTGTATTCTTTAGAAGCCTACTGTAAATATAATCAATCTCTAGAACTGCAGAAAAAATCCATAAAGGCATTCGAATCCCAAAATAACATATTGATACCTGAGAACTTTGATTTCAATCAAATCAAGAACATTTCATTAGAATCTAAAATGGCCTTGAATGAATTGAAACCTAATAACATACAACAGATCAAGTCTCTTCAATCTGTAAAGCCTAGTGATTTTTGGATTATTTACTTATATTTGAAAAACAAAAAGTATTAAACAGTTTAAGATGCATTCGTATAATTGCTGGAAATGGTGCTCAGCCAAGCTTTTACAGTCCTCTTAAAGAATTTGGCAAACCTCTGATTTGTTCAAATATAAATTTTATAAAAAAATAATAATGTTTAAAATAAGTCCTTAAACCATCTTGTATATATTCCAAACTATACGATATTTTCTAATTCTCTAGCATATGAATTAACAATAACAATTGGGTCTATAACATCCTCTGGTTTTTCTTCATCATCAAAAATATCGTTTTTGTTTATGTTATCAAAGATAATTAATCCTTCGGTGTCTACTTCCCAATCCCTTTGATTAGAAAACTCTACAACTTCTAAATCAGTTTCAAAATATAGTAAAGTTCTGGCAGCACCTAACTTCAACCCGTTTTTGTAACTGCTTTGTATATTATCACCTATTTCATTTCTACATAGTTCTAAAAAGCCAGATTTGAAGCTGGTGATGTATTTATCTAAGGTATTATCGTTTTGGAAAGATTTCAACACACCTCCGTAGTTACCTTCATTCAAGTATATATCCAAGTTTTTCCCAAATGTGGCATACTTGCTGCTTTCAAAGTCTGGCAAAATTGTATTGTAATAACTGGATAATTGTTGATGCTGTATAAAATCACCCTTGGCTAGTAAACTTATCAAGTGCAACCATAATAAGTCAATGTTTTCAGATAATGGTTTTATTAATGATATGTACTTAGAAAAAGATTCTAAATCTGCTGGAGTAGTCAATAAAGAAGATTGGCATATGACTTCAATAATTTTTCTTGCTACTTTCAAATCATTTTCATTGACCTTGGAAGTTTTGGATGGGGTTAACAAATCGTGTTTGGATAATTCTAATATTAATTTTGGTGCTAGTTCCAAAACAGTTTCGTATTTTGCATGATTAAAAGCTAAGTCCAAAGCACTGGTTAAATCGGCTAAAATTGACATCTCACTTGGTTAAATTGGTTGTTGATTTGGTATTGTTAGACCACTGTATATTACTTAGTAATATGTTATATTCAACTGTATTTCACGTAAAATGTACCATTTTGCTGTATAGTTCCTTCTCTTTTTTTTTTGCCACCTGATGAAATTTCAACTAAATCGATTTTTACAAAACGTGACCACAAAAAAGTTTTATCTCCGATAAACAACGCTACCAAATATTATCTGAACTTACGCTACACAATCATAGTCGACTTTATTGAATACATAACACTGTTCAATGAATCAAGAGATAATGCTGAAGAAATATGATACAAAAAAAAACAAAATTAAAGCTTTAACTATTCATTTAAATACTCAACCATTACTCTGGCCTTTAATTGACTTCCCTTGGACAACTTCCTTACTTTCTTCTGCAGTACCATTATTCTACTTCTTACACTTGCAGACGTTTTTAAGTCGTTTTTATCTAATTTTATGACTATATCCATTGGGGCGCCTTGATCGTTTTCATTTATTGAAAATGAGAACAAATTGTCTCTGATGTTACCACCAGGGTTAACACCACATATCAAGAACATAACCATCCCTACGTATCTAGTCCACCAAACAATTCTGGCATTCATTTTCTTATCATAATCTAAATTGTCTCCTTTGAAAGCAGCTGATAGTCTTTGGTTCATTATCAAATTTTCTAATTTTTTCTTATAGGCATGTTCATTATCAGGAACGTCACCTCCCCATCTTTCACAAAGGGCTATGCCAACTAAAGCTCTGATTTTATGTGATAGCCCGTGACATCCAGCTATGATACCTGTATCCGCTACATGCAACGCAGCTGTTGGTTGTAGTTCTTTTGGATATCCTGCGTGAACAAAAGCAAGATTACAAACAGCAGGGGCTACTCTATTCAAAATAAGCTTTGGTATACCAGTATCAGGTAATGAAGTCAATAAAAGCTTTAGGTATTTGTCTGCTCTCATTGGCGCATAAGGCTTTGTACTAATCAAAATAGGATCTTGAGATCTGATATTGTTTGGAATACTTGAGTACAATAACCCTTCTCTAACACCACCATCACAGAAATGCATAGACTTCAAAGGAGGCAGTGCCTCAACAGTTGCAGACATTAATAATCCTATAGCTGGTAATTGTTTGCTTCTCTTTTCAGATACTTTAAAAATCTTTGAGGTATCATTTCCCGGAATGTGGCCTTTCAATAATAAATAATCAACAGTTTTGGTAAACTTTTCAGATGAGCAAACGTATCCATTGATGATTGTTTGTATAGGATATCCGCTATCTTCTTCTTGAGATATCAATAAATGCCCAAGACTTCTCATTCCACCACCACAAGTATACACATCAAATCCACCAGTAGCTTTAGCGTGTTCAACAAGTTCTTCTGGAATGTTTATACTTAAAACAGCCTTGGAAACAGCATTTTTAATTTCCGAAAATAATGTCTTTGTGTCTTCAATCTGTATTCTTCTGGATATTGCTCCAACACCATATGGAAGAGTTATAGGAGAGCTAGAAACCTTGATAACACCATTTTTACATTGAATCCATGATAAAATAAATGAGCCACCACCAACATCTATGAACAAACCTGAGACTAAGTTGAAAGAAGAAATAACACCGTAACAGCCAATGTCACATTCTTGATTCTTAGTAAATACGTTGACATTCCAATTTGTTGCTTTATAAATCTCATCTATCAACTCTTTGCAGTTGATGATATCTCGTGTGGCTTCACAAGCTACGACTTTAACGAAATCGTCAGCAACTCCAAAATCTTCACATATAAGCTTAAATCTTTGTATGGCGTTACATATTTCAACAATTATCTCGTGTGGAATAGATCTCTTGACGTTGCCACTTTGGTATTGAACATCAAATAGCGAGATTCCCAATCTGTCTTTATATACTGTAGGCATAATTCTTGCATGATGTGGAGCCTTTGATGATATAGAAAAACGTATTCCATTTGATCCGATATCAACAACAGCTACTAATGATCTTGAAACTATATCAGTTTCAGAGACAGACATTGTATGTATAATAGGAGGGGTGTTTCTTGGGGGTCTTACTAACCATGAAATATCGACTTTTATATATATAAATTAAAGAAAAATATATATACATTAAGAAAAAAATTTTGACAAAATTTTTGGTAAGAAAAAGTCACGTTTTTAGTCATTTGCTAATATACACGGCGGACTTATCCGAAACCGGTTAAGAATAAATCAGTCATCAATGGTGAATCAAGCATGACCTTATGATTAACAAGTAAGCAAGCTTGGTTTATAAACGTAAATGCTAGAAAGATTTTTATAAATTCCGCTGGGCTAACTGTGTGTATTTGAACACAAATATCAGATTCATGGAATGGTACATATTTGAAATTTATAGAGGGGTTTATGTACGATGTCTGTTTATTTTATAGAAACTACAATGACGATCGGGTATAGAAGCCGGTAAATACATATCTTTAGGTTGCTTGGTTTCTCTAAATCTTCAAAATTAAAAGAGTCTATGCCACGTTTTGGTACAGACATGGTTATAAACACTGGTTTTTCTTTTTTCTTTTTTTATCCTTTTAGCATAGGTTTCATGACAACTTATAAATATAACACAGGCATATATTCAGCAAACAAGTCAATAACTCTGAAGAAATAGTTATAATCGATTAGATCTAGTTGGTTGCAAGCCTATTTCCATTAAGATGTTGATTGCCTAAAACGGAAATTCCCATATATTTATGGTGGGGTTTATTTAACAAGCGTGAAACGAGTGCGTTACCCATAAAAAAACGTACCCAATATTGTTTTGAATTCTACCTTAATTTAAAAACAATCCAAGCCCAATACAACCCTTACACAGTTAAATACACAAGGATTTTGCTGAACTAAAAGAAAAAAAATGAGTGAACATATTGCTGAGCATTTGAAAAGATCAAGAATGACGCTCAATCCCGTCAGCGAAAAACTTGAAATACCAGATGGACCAGTACACGATTATTATAAAGAAGAGTCGGAGCGACCATTCAACAGCTTAGAACAGGTGATAAAAAAGCAGAAACAAAACGAAAAAGACAAAAGCAGTAGTCTTGATGACAGTTACTCTCATTTATTGGCAAACAACGAAAGTTTTGGTTCAAGCGAAAAAGTACATTATGGCGATGTTAACTTGGATGATGATGACGGTTCAGAAGATTCAAACAGCATACTGGTAGGGTCAAGATCGGTGCCTAAAATCATGATAAAATTCAAAACAGGGACGTTTGGAATGTACTCTAATGTTCCTGTACAGCAAGGATCGGACGCCACATTGCAACATTTCACAGATAAAGTAGAAAAGAGCTTTGAAAATATGGATGTTATATTTAGTATGATCAAAAAAAGTTTGCTTTCATATACACCATCAAGTGAGCTAGCTAATAACGAAATGATGATTGAAATAAAAGAACTGGACTTAGTTTTAGAGGAAGATAACAAGTATAATAAAAACATCACATTGCAAGACTTGTGTTCAATTTACAGAAGCTTATCGGATAACACTAAAAAGGAAGAAGAAGACGCAGGAATACTGACGTTTGAAATTAAAACAAAAAAAAGATTTTTGAATAGATACAATGAGCTTGTAGAGCTGGTGGATAATAGAGGAAATTTGATGCATATCAAGAAGTTTTCAAATGATTCCGGTCATCCCGTTGTTCTAGATGACGATGATGATGACGAAAGTCATCCACACATAGATAAGAGAATAATCAACACTACAAATCCCAGTGTTGATGATGAAGAGATAGTTGTATTGGATTAAAATTATATATTATTTTGATAAAACTTACATAGTGTATTTGAAAAATGGCTTTTTCTGTTAACCTACACTGTATCTTCGGCGGTACTTGTAACATTTTGGCCAAATCGAAAAAAGAAATTAATACTTTAAAAGATGTTATTTTTGCAAACAAAATATTGAATTGCTAAGTTAACTGCGTCTAGCTTATTGAACAAACGTACAACTTTCAAATCTTTTAACAACTCTTTTTAGGGCAAACTTTGTAATATAAAATTGCCGAGACTCTCTAGCGGTAGCTTGCTAAGCAAAAAGCTGATCTGAAATACGAATTGAAAAAAGAATATTACAGCTTTTATTTATATTGTCAAAGTTTCAATACCTGAAAAAAAAAAAATGTCACTTTAGCATTGATTCTATTATTGCGACTAAGACTGTGTATTAAACTACTACCTACAGGAACTGAGTAATGTCTTTTTTTAAATCTTCAACCCTTTCAACAAAATTTGATCATTCAAGTTTCAGGTGCCAAGCTTTCAAACAATTACCAGCTTTCAAACTATTATCAGCTCTCAAAACTTATTAACACCAATCCTGTAATACCTTCACTCAAATGGGCCCATTCATGACCCTAGAACCAGCACAAGTTTAATCAATTATCTATATTTACCCCGCTTATCAACAATTCCCCAAAACGGATATGTATTCCAAAAGCAGAAAATTTTTTTTTCACGTTTTGCTCTAGAGAAAAACAAAGTGAAAATTTAGCGTGAACAACACACACCTAAATAATTAAAACCTTTTTTTTTTTGGTTACATTTGTTTATGACGAAATATTGATCTATAAATATGATATTGAAAAGTATTGAAAACAGACCAAAAACGACACACCAGTAGGATATATCTTATTAGAATTACTTTATAATGGTTGTTCTATCAGCTTTTATTGCGAACAAAAATGGAAAACCAATTGTTTCTAGGCAATTTAGAGATGTTGAAAAAAACAGAAGTATTGAATTATTGAACTATTTCCAATCAGAATTCAACAACAACAAGAGTCAGGGTAACTTTATTGAAGCCAGAGATGAGCACGTCAGATACCTATACAAGCCTATTGATGATTTTTACATGGTTTTGATTACAAATCTGCAATCAAACATCATTCAAGATATAAAAACATTGAATACTTTTGCTGAAACGGTCAATGCACTATCCTCTTGGTTACTATACAACTCCCTAAACGACTATGTACCTCTTAAGTCCAGCGATGAAGATTTGCTATGCCAACATGCCTTTGATTTCATTAATGCATTTGATGAAATAATTGTCAATGGTTATAAAGAAAACTTAAAGAGCAATCAAATCATGAACCATCATAACATGTGGTGCATGGAGGAAACATGGAAGAATATCAATGATGAATCTAAAGAAAGGGCTGCTAAGGAAAACAGAAAGAGAGATTTGGAAAATATGACAAAGAGAAATAGCGGTATGGGCTATCAAAGCTTTGGTGGTGCAAGTGGTTCCAATGCCGATCCTAATGTTTTGAAAGAAGCCTATGACAGTTACTACTCACATGCTTCTAACTCTGCTAGAGAATCTTTCTTACACTCCCAAGAACAACAACATGAATTAGCTCACGACGAATACTATGAAGAAGCCAATGATAAATTTGTTGGAGAAGTTGTTGCTGAAGAACCTGAAAATGTTTCTGGATTATTGTTTACAGTCAAAGAGATTGTCAGCGCACAAATATCCAGAGATGGTGATATTGAAAGCAGTGAAATTAAAGGTACATTAGAATTAAAAATTGCAAACCCAGATTATACAAATGTTAGTATCAAATTGAATTTGGACAATCCTAAGGATAAATCATATAACTTCAAGACACATCCAAATATAGATAAGGCCTCATTTTTGAATGAATCTTTGTTGAAGCTTAGAGATTCCAAAAAAACATTCCCATCAAACGACCAAGCTTTGGGTGTTTTAAGATGGAGACAAGTATCAAGCAATACTGACGAAGCTGAAAAGTTGGTTCCATTTAAGATACAAGCTTGGATCAGTCCAGTCGACGACGATAAATACGAGGTTACATTTGAATATGAATTAAACGAAAAATACGAAACATTTGGAGAATCCATGTTTATCTTGCCAATAAGCCAACATTCTACAGCTGAAATCACTGACTTTGGTGATTTCGATGAAAGTTCAATTCAAATTCTAGGTTACGACCATTCACAAGGCTTGGTGATAAAAACAGAACACTTCAACTCTAGCCAAGGTGTCTTTACCGTTACTGTTGATAATATTGAATCAGAAGAGTCTCTGTTCCCTATTAATGTATCCTTTGCTACCTTGTCTGATAACTCTTCCGATAGTCTAAGTAATGTAACTGTTGCAGAAGTCTACACTGTTGATGAAGAGCCTGTCGAAGAATATGATACTTTTGTATTAGTCAAGAATGATAGTTATGTTATTGTTTAAATTTTATATTAGAAAACCAAAATTCAGTTTACTTTTCGTTAAATCCAACTAATCTATGGTTGATATTGCCTTGTTGAAGTCTCCTTTTTAAGACATATAATGGTAGCGGACTTTATCACGTTTTTTCAAAATATAGCCATGTTGTTTTTTTTTTGCTTACGCTTATGAATTCCTATGGGTGGCAAATTTTCTCTAGTAATGTGATTTACACATAGGATTTAACAAGGCAGCGTAAGGTATGTGTGTCTTCTTAAGAAAGATTTGAAGGACCAATCAAACATAACATATATATATATATATCTGCAAAATGAACCACGATCCATATTCCTGGGGCCGTCCTACTGACTCTATGTACGGTCAATACAACTCCCAAATTGCCAATGCACCAACCTCCTTAGAAGGAAATATGGCTTCTGGTGCCAACCAACACACCACAAGCCCTATAGTCACAGGTACCTCCGTCGTAGCCATTAAGTACAACAACGGTGTTGTTATGGCAGCTGATAATCTAGCATCTTATGGATCTTTATTAAGATTCCAAGGTATCGAAAGATTGCACAAGGTAGGTAAAACTACCATGGTTGGGATCTCAGGTGATGTCAGTGATATGCAATACTTATTAGAAATATTAGACGAGTTAACTATCGAACATAACTATGATAATGACGAATATAGTGATAACGTAGATGAACTACAACCGGATTATATTTTTACTTATTTGGCTAATTTGATGTACCATAGAAGAACCAAAATGAACCCATTATGGAACGCTTTGATTGTATCAGGTGTTAATTCTAAAACAGGTGAACCATTTTTGCAATACGTTAATTTGTTAGGTGTTAAATATTCATCTCCATCTATTGCCACTGGTTTTGGTGCTCATTTGGCTATCCCATTGTTGAGAAAGCTAGCTGATAGTGAAGAAGAAGCACAAAAACTAACAAAAGAACAAGCTATACAAGGAATCAAGGATTCTATGAGAGTCTTGTTCTACAGAGATACCAGATCATCCAAGAATTACTCCTTGGCTGTTATTGACAAAGACTCTGGTATAACTTACGATAACGACGTTAATGTAGAAGATATGTCATGGAAGTTTGCCAAGGATATTAGAGGTTATGGTACTCAAAAGGTATAAGTTTCATGGTCTTAATATATATTGCCTTTAATGATCATTGGTGTCATTGAATAAATGATTCTTTCTGTTTTTTTTTTTAATATATACTTCTATGGTTTTTGTTTCTCTCTCAGTCTATGAAGTCACTGGTTGTTTAATCTGTGTATAGCTGTTGCGAATTCCATATTGTACTGTTACACATCTTATTCATATAGAATGATTGAATACTTGATTGGTATTCCAGGTACACGTGATGCATCACGTGGCCATTGTAATAATGCTAAAATCCGATCGAATATTTAAAAACTCAGAATCTGAATGGAATCCCGCGAAAAAAAAAAGCAGCAAATAAATGGCAACGATAGCTTTGTCTGCTAAGCTAAATCATCGTATTTTTCCTTAAAATAACGAGTGAAACTTCTTCAAAAACTCCAATAGTTTCAGTAAAGAATCTCTTATATTCAAGGCCAATAACTAAGGATTACTTTTGCTACCGTAATCAATATCAACCATAACAAGAACAAAGTCGTTTTTTTCTTCTTTTTTGTCTTTTTTTTTTTCGTTGGTAATTAATTAAAGGGATATTACCATATATTAATTAAAGAGTCTTTAATTGTAAAATTCATTATAAATGTCAGGGAAGAAACTGATATTACACGCATTAGGAACCTCTGGTGGACCTGTGGATACAAAAACACAAGGGTTTTTGTTTCAATTTGATAACAATTTTTTTATGATTGATGGAGGAACTGGGTTATCAGCTATAGCAGAATTGTTTAAAAAACAGTCCCTTAAAGAGAGTAAAATAGATAACATTTCTTACTTATACTCAGATTTTTCTGGTAACAATGAAGAAATAATAGCTGTGAAATCTTCCATAAGTAAATTCACATCAGAAAACCTATCGATTTTTGAATTGAACGAAAGTAACTTCAGTTCTAACTTTAAAGGCAAAAATGTAATTGAAAAATCAATGGATTTGTACTCAAAAATCCAAAAAAACTTTGTAACGCATCCCCATTTTGATCATATCAGTGAGCTAATAATCAATTTGCCTGTTTTGTATGGCACTGGTTATGCCAATTTGAAGAAGACAATATACGGATCATCAATCTGCAACCAATATATCCAAGAACATGTATTAAACGATAAAACATGGCCTAATTTGGTGAATGAAACCGCATCTAGCATGTATTCTCCTGAAATAAAATTTGGGGAGATACACACAAATCAGCAACTTGAAGTCATTCCTGGAATTGACATCATAAGAATGAATTTGAATCATGGGGAGTGTCAAATAGAAAACAAAACATGCATTGTACAGTCAAGTTGTTACATATTATTGGATAAAAGAAACAAACATTTGCATTTGATATTTGGGGATTGTGAATGGGATGAAGTCAACTTCCCTCTATTGATTGGAAAAACTCATGATTTAATAAAAAACTCTAAATATAAACTGAAAACTATGCTCATAGAATGCTCAAGTATAAATGACGAAAAAGTCACAGAACTTTATGGGCACATGAATCCTAATATGCTCTGCAAAACATTGGATGAGTTTGCACACATTCTTGACAAAGAAGAGAAAGTTAATTTGTGTATATCTCACATAAAACAAACAATCACATTGGAAGACCCTAGGCAAGTGATTCTACACCAAATGAAAGATACAATGAAGAAGAAGAATTTGAATGTGTATTTTGAATTATCAGTGTTGATAAACGGTTTATCCTATCAACTATAAATATATCGGTATATAGAATTGCTGGTTTAAATCATTATACCACCACCGTTGATCAATTCCATTTCCTTATCGTCTAATGGCTTATATTGGAATTGCTTAGGTAGTTGAGACAATGAACTCAATTCATTTTCTTTCAAATCTCTATCAAACTTGTTTGAATCAACAATGTATTTGGTGTTATCGGCAGCAGTTGATTTACTTGACTTATTTGGCTTTACAGGTTCTTGTTTCTTGACATTAGTATATTTCTTTATAACTAAAGGTTTAAAGTTTTCAAACCATTTCTCTGGAGATATACATTCAGAACTATTTGGATATAAGTTTTCGGAGCCACTGCATGGATGTGTCATAGATTTTGATGCTGAGGAGTCTATGATTTCTAAAGAGTCACTGTTGCTGAAAGAGAACTTGATCAGTGGTTGATAGTGATACAAAGCTCTGTGATTTATGGAAAATAACTGTTTTTTGACAATGGATGTTCTAGATAGCATAGTGAGTGGTTTCTGTTTGATACTGGGGAGGATATACTTGGTTTGTTAAGGTTGTTAATTTAACGTATAACGCTATCAAAGTTTGCCAGTTAGCAGAGGGGATTTTATGAGCTTTTTTTTTGCTTGACGCTGAATGCGAGTTTCTGTAAGGAACATTTCCGTAAAACGGGTACAGCACGTGATATGTCTTATATTTATTCAAAAACAAGCCATATATGGTAGAGACGGTTCTGCGAATGTATGACAAAGTATAGGGTAGTGACGAGTATATATAAGCATGTAAAAGCTTTGTAATAATTTTTAAATAACGTAGCAATATTAATATTGTTAAGACTAAATCTTTTTTTGATAATAATTTTGTTAAGCTAAAAAAAAAATTTTTAAATTAATGTTTACATTTAATATTTCAAAACTTTAAAATATATGTAAACTTTGTTTTGGCGGGTTTACAAACACGTTTAGTTACAACAGGTCTTTAATACGCTTAACTCAAACAAAATCATTGGCTTTGTTTAAGCGACTGCTCTAGTATACAACTTTCGGCAAACCAAATGCTCGGATTCATAAATTTCTCTCATTGAATTCGAACTTCGACAAAGCATATCCTTGGTTAACGGTATTAAAAAAAAAGAAGATATAATTCCGTTTTTAAAAGCGCTCTTAATAAAATATAGCAGAAATAAGCTATTTTAAACACCGATCCTAAAACTTTTCAAAGTATTTAAATCGATGTGATACTTCGAGTAAGCTGACAAAAGTTATCGAGAAGATTCCATTTATGGGGAAAGACCAATATACAATTTGAATTATTAAAAAAATATAGAAATAATGGTGTCTAAATCTTTACAAATGGCTAAGTTCCAAAACAATATACTTGACAAAAACGGAGAACAAATCAAAATTGGATTTGGTGTTGGATCATACTGGAGAATTCACAAATCCGAAAATAATATTGAATTTGTTCCTGAACTGGTTCAGCAAATCAAACAAGCAATTGAAAATGGGTTTGTTATGATTGATGCTGCTGAAATTTACTGCACTTATGAAGAAATCGGTATTGCCCTAAGAGAGTTGAATGTCAAAAGGGAAGACATTTGGATTACTGACAAGTACATCAACTGGTCTTATACTAACTTGAATAGTACAGGTCCAATATTTTCAGTTAATAGATCTTTAAAGATAATGGGATTAGATCACGTCGATATGTATTTGCTACACACTCCAGATATTACTGAAGAATCTGCTGGTATGACTATAGTCGATGCTTGGAAGCAATGTGAACAATTAGTCAAAGAAGGAAAGGTCAAAAATATAGGGGTAAGCAACTTCAGAGTCAAAGATTTAGAAGAAATCATGAAAGTTTGCGAAATTAAGCCAATGTGCAACCAAATTGAATTCCATCCATATTTACAACAACAATCTCCTGGTATTAGAGAATACTGTTACAAAAATGGAATTCAAATAGAAGCATTTTCTCCACTAACTCCAATCACAAAGTTCAAAGAAGGTGAAGAAAATCCAGTAATGCCAATATTGAGCAGATTAGCCCAAAAGTATGGTAAAAATGAATCTCAAATCTTATTGAGATGGTGCACACAATTGGGTGTTCTACCATTGACCACTACCTCAAATGAAAAAAGAATAGTGGAGTATTTGAACATTTTCGACTTTGAAATGAGCCCAGAAGAAATTCAAGAAATTGTTGACATCAAGGACAAAAAGTTCTTTAGAGGATGGATGCATCAATTTTACCCAGAAACAGCTGATGAATGTAATGCTGGATTATAAAGATAAATTGTTATCAAAAATATCAAAAAAAAAAAAATAAAAATTAAATAGTAAAACTTATAAATACTCATTATTGTTTATATATTCTCTGTTTTTAAAGAATTTCTCCATTCTTTAAAGTCTTTGGATATAACCTTATCAAATCCATCATTTTTGATGTATTCTGGATCTTTAACTTCAATCAAATGCCAGTAATTGTTTTGGAATTTCATTTGATAATATCTTTCCTCTTTAGAATTGACTACAGATTCCTTAACCCATTCAATAAACCTAGCATAAAAATTAGAAGCTTCTTTTAGTTGTGTTTTGAGTTGTGCATTTCTTCCATATTTCAGTAAAAAGGCAGGAATTTCTGCAGTGGTATATTCTTCAATTCCTCTTAAAGTATAATGGTCATCAACAAAACCAATAACAGTTGATGGAACATTTGATATAAAAGCTCTTAGCCATTTAACAAACAAGAACTTTTCAAATTGGTAAGCTTGATCTGGTGTATCTATAACTTTAAATATGTCCTTGTTTAAGTAGTATTTTGAGTTTTCTCCGTTATATTTAAATGCATCGTAATCTTCAGTTTGTGCGTATTCCTCATCAATAAATTGACTGTTTATGTTTGCTGAAGTTAATCTATCCTTTATATAGTTTAAGTCTGCTTTTTTATGCAAATCTATTACATCTGGTCCACGAATACATGAAACATCAGATCCTAATACCACAACACTTTGTGAGTTTATTATTTGTTTTTTTATGGATTGACATCTTTTGCTTTGATTAGGTAGCTTCATAAATCTTTTTTCAAACTTGTCAGCATCAAACTCAGCATATGGTTCAGATAAAGATGATACAGTTTCAAACTTCATTTTTGCATACTCTCTTTCAGTTAATGGGGTTTCTAATTCTTTTGTAGAAATAACTTGCTTTATAAAAATTTGATTGTCAAAAGTTACTAATTGAAATATTAAATCATTATTTTTGCTAAAGTTTACATCACTTTTTAAAGGTTGATTATCACACATAAGAGCAGATGTTATTATTGTAACAATGGAATCATCAGTCATCAAAATTTCAAATGGAAGTTTTTGATTGTTGAAATGCTCCTTTTCAAAATTTTGAATAGAATATAATAATGAAGTTAAATCATTTTGATATGTGTATACTTTTGTAGCCTTATCTTTACCTTTTAGAAGATTAATATAAGCTAAGTTATTTGAGCTATCATTCTTTCTGTCTATATTAAATATATTTTGGTAAATGGTATTTTCGTCAAAATAATGATGGTATAGGTTGTCAGTATTGTTGAACTTTAAATCTTTTATCGCTACTTTCTTAGGATCTTTAACATCCAAATCTATAGAAGTAAGTCCAAATTCCTTTGCCTTTTTAACAATAGAGATATAGTCAGTTCTTGCTTTAAAATATAAAGCTTTGTAATCAGCGGCAGACATCAACTAAATATTCCGGTTTGCTTGGTTTTATTTCCATAGTTTAGTGAACAAAGTAATATTTGAAATTGATTTTTCTTTCGCTACTAGCATAATTACGATTAATCTATGAGCGGAAGGTTGAAAAAAAAAAAAGAAAAGACGAAAAAAGAGAATCCCTGGTCACGTGTGCTATTATATCCGTAAAAATTAAAAATTAAAAAGTCACGTGTGTTTTTATATCCGTCAAAACTAAAAAGTCAAAAAGTCACGTGCAATTGTTTTTATATCCGTAAGAAATAAAAAGTCACGTGGGTTTTATATCCGTCGGGGTCGGAGATACGTATAAAAATTTTTCTTTTTTTTTTCAACGATTTCTCTCGACATTTAAAAACACTTCTATATGGCGTTAGTTGAATAGTCAGCATAAAGTATTTACAATGATATAGCTTATAACTTAGTTAAATTCAAAAAGAACTACAAATACATTAAATCACCAATAATAAACAAAATAGAACCATATTAAACAATATGCCAGCTACTTTAACTATTAACGCTAAATCACCAGTTGTTAAATACAACGACTTGGTTTTAGCCAGATTAATCAACGAATCTAAGCCAGGCTCAGTTGAAATCATCATCATTGATGACAAGGCTGTCAAGATTCAATCCAAATTAGAATTAGACGGTAAAACTTTTTCTGACAATGAAGTATACCCAGAATTAGTCAAGGTACTAGGAGATGGTGAATTAGACTTATCTTTATACGAGTTATCCAATACTAAGTTGACTTTGAAGAAGTTCGATGTATTAAATGAAGAATTAGAAAAAATCAACAGTCACTTAGATTTAAGAACATTCTACAACGATACCGTAACCTTTGGTGTTAACGACATCTGTTTATGGGGTATCTTAAGATCCAATGGTTTAATGGGTTCTATTTTAAAGAACAAGAACTTCATCAACATTTCCAGATGGTACTCACACTTAGAATTATACCCAGCTTTAGGTGAATCTCATAACTTCATTCAACAAGAATGTAAGAACTTGAAGACTTCTCAAAAGTTAAAAAACGCTGCTGAAGGTAAGAAGAAAGAAGGTCACAAAGCCAACTTTGACATTGACTTACCAGGTGCCAAGGTTGGTGAAGTTGTTACCAGATTCCCACCTGAACCTTCTGGTTACTTACACATTGGTCACGCCAAGGCTGCTTTGTTAAACCAATACTTTGCTAACCACTTCAAGGGTAAGTTATTAATCAGATTTGATGATACCAACCCATCCAAGGAAAAAGAAGAATATGAACAATCCATTATTGAAGATTTAGCCTTAATGGAAATCAAGGGTGACTCTTTATCTTACACTTCTGATCATTTCGATTTAATTTACGATTATGCTTTGAAAATGATTAAGGAAGGTAAAGCTTATTGTGATGACACTGATGTTGAAACCATGAGAGAAGAAAGAGGTGAAGGTATCAAGTCTAGAAGAAGAGACAGATCTGTCGAAGAAAACTTGAAAATTTTCACTGAAGACATGAAGAACGCTACTGAAGAAGGTTTGAAGCATTGTTTAAGAGCCAAGATTGACTACGAAGCCTTGAATAAGACTTTAAGAGATCCTGTCATTTATAGATGTAACTTAACTCCTCACCACAGAACTGGTTCCAAATGGAAGATGTACCCAACTTACGATTTCTGTTGTCCAATTGTTGATTCTATTGAAGGTGTTACCCATGCTTTAAGAACCACCGAATACAGAGACAGAAACGCTCAATATGACTGGATGTTGAACGCCATGGATTTGAGAAAGGTTCACATTTACGATTTCGCTAGAGTCAACTTTGTCAAGACCTTGTTATCCAAGAGAAAATTACAATGGATGGTTGATGAAGGTGTTGTTTCCAACTGGGATGATCCAAGATTCCCAACTTTCAAGGGTGTTAGAAGAAGAGGTATGACTGTTAAGGCTTTAAGAGACTTCGTTATTTCTCAAGGTCCTTCCAGAAACGTTATTAACTTAGAATGGAATGTTATTTGGGCTTTAAACAAAAAGGTCATTGACCCAATTGCTCCAAGACACGTTTGTATTCAAGATCCTGTTGTTGTTGAAATTGAAGACGGTCCAGCCACTCCAGAAATCAAGAAGTTACCAAAACACAAGAAGAATGCTGATGTTGGTGAAAAGGATGTTATCTACTCCAAGTCTATCTTAGTTGAAAGAGAAGATATCGAAGCTTTAGAAGCCACTGAAGAAGTCACCTTTATGGATTGGGGTAACTGTATCGTTACCAAGCATGCTGATGGTAGAGTCACTGGTAAATTAAACTTGGATGGTGATTTCAAGAAGACCAAGTACAAGTTAACTTGGTTAGCTAACACTGAAGACAAGACTGCTATCAAGATTATTGATTTCGATCACTTGATCACCAAGGATAAGATTGAAGAAGTTGATAACTGGAAGGACTTTATCAACTACGATACTCAATTTGAATCCACCGGTATTGCTGATTTGAACATCAAGAACATGAAGAAGGGTGACATTTTACAATTCGAAAGAAAGGGTTACTTTATCTTAGATAAGGTTCCTGAAAAGGAAGGTGACGAATTTGTCTTCTTTACTATTCCTGATGGTAAGCAAGTCAACAGATATGGTGTTAAGAAATAAATTAAATAGTACATCTTTATATATCGTTTTAATTAAAGTTTGTTTTTTTTGATTATGAAATATCTAACTAAAATTTCCAAGATGGATACTACAACAGAGATACAAAATACTATAACCAGCAAAGTATTGATTCTAGTCATAGTCTTTTCAGCAATCGAATCAACACAAACATCAACAAATTCCAAAAAGACTCTTCCTTTTTCATTCAAAATTTCTACTCTTTCTTCAATTTCCAAGTATTGTCGTCCCATTTCATATAACGGATCTAAAGAAGGTTCATCATTCCAAAAGAAATCCGGTTTATCTAGCACGTTACTACTTAAATTCACATCAACTCTCAGCTTGAATAATTTACCAAATTTCTTTAAAAGTTTTTCTCTGGACATACCTAATTTTCCGTAAATAGCTAGTCTTTTTGGCAACTTACTGACCGAAGATAAAATCGGAATGATTCTTGATTCGAATCTCCCAACTTTGCAAGACTGTGCAATTGGATGTGATAATGCCAATTTTACCATATGATCTCTTTCTTTGGGAAGTTGCAACACATCATTGTTAAATAAAGGTTTATGTATATTCTCATCATACATGTGTAAGTACTCTTCAATTTCCATTATACTTTCATCCAAATCAACATTAAAATTTTCGGTCAGCATTTTTAATATTTGTAATTCTTCATTCTTAGAGAAATTCCAAAGAACCAAACATCCATAATTGAATATGAAAAGTTCACCTATTTCAACAACAGTAGAGCTTTTTGAATCTTGGGGAGATAAAGGGATTTGCTTTGATGTATTCAAAAATTGTTCTGGATTATCACTGTCTATAGAATAATATTCATAATGATGGTCTTTCATCTCATTTCTGTTCATGACTAATTCTCTATGTTGCAAATTAGACTGAGTTTTTGATGTTAGAGGAAGAGTAAAAGTACAATATAAGCATTCATCATACAATCTGGTGGTAATATTATGCTTTTTTCTTAAGAATTTACTTATTTTAACTAAATTTATAGACTCACATATGTTATAAGCTGTTAGTCTTTTTCCTCTTTCCTTCAGTTCATTCATGTTCACATCATCTTTTGCTGAATCATAGTCCAAATTTGTAAAAAAATGATTGTTTTTGTAAAAGGCATTCTTTTCATTTTCATTTAGCAAGGTCTTCTTTTTCATTAAATTAGCACTGTGTTTTATTTGTGGACTGTTGTTCAACTGAAAATGTTCCTCCATTGTTGGTATAAGAACAAGCTTTTCTGTTGTCTTAGAAGATCTAATCTTTGGTTTATTTCTAAAGCTGTAGTTATTGTGTATCTGTCTATTGGTATTGGCTGCTGCTATGTCTGATTGAGTAGCTAATCTATCCATGGTGATCATATCAAAACTCGATCTTTTAGATTGTATAGAGTTATACGGAGAGTTGCTTGAGCCGAAGCTTCCTGTCCTTTCTCGTCTATTTTTTTTATGTTTTTCAGATATCATTTCCTTGATCAAACTACTAGTTTTGTTCTTTGCTGGTGTAGTTTTTGGTGTTGTTCTAACATCTGTTACTAAAATCTTAGGTGTTGGTTTTCTTTTCACATGGTCATTCCTCAGTCCAGATTTTTGCTGCAGAGATACATTACTCCTAGAGCTGCTGCTATCTCTATTCATAGAGCTTATTATTAAAGGTTATTACGTATGCTATGGTTAGCTTTACTTCTTCATTTTATTCACTAATAAGGCTCTTAAGATCATACAACTTTTTTTAAAAAAAATATTCTTAGTGATATTTCATTAATTCGAGTTGTTTTTTTTTTCAACGCCGTATATTCATTAAGAAGTATGAGTGAAAATTTGGGAAAGTCGGATATAACGAAAGCTAAAGGTTGATACAAATAACATATTTAAAGGCTCTATGAGTTCATTCAAGTGTTGGATTTAGTTGTATATAAGCAGCTATATTCAAAAATAAGGATTCATTAGGTTAATAAACCATTGAGAGCGTCCAACTCTCTTTGTTTTAATTGTCTCAATATGTACAGTTCTTGTTTGTTAAATTTTGTCAATTCCGTGTTGTTATTTGATTTCAAATCTAAAATATTTTCATACTGAACTCTGTCTTTGGTGCTTCTTTTCAAGACCCAATCCCATACTTCAGCCTCACTAATTTGCGTTTCTTTTTCAAGAGTTTTGTTTTGAAGTTTGAGGTGCTTGGATATTGATGAATTAGTTCTGTATCGATCGATAATCAAGTATACGATAATGAGCCAAGTTAGGTATTGTGACATTGATTTAAAATCAGGAAGTAAGCCGGTAATCGTACTAATCATACCATTACCGCTATCTGGCTCTTCTGTCTTTTCTTCTTGGTCAGCTTGCAATTTTTCTTTTGAACCAGATTTTTTGGATTTCTTGCTACTCTTACTCTTCTTTTTAGACTTTCCGGCTGTAGCATTACTAGAACTGGACGTTTGATCATTAGAGTCATTGAAGTTTTGAATTTCATCAGCTAAAGATTCCATCGATGCCTTTTGGCCTGAAGTATTTCCGGATTCTACAGGCCCTTTGATCCACGACTTTCCTGTCCACACGACTTTAGTGAAAGCCCTTATTTGTACAGTATCCTCACCGGACCAAAAGAATATGATGTTTGTAATAACATGAAAAGACTTACCAGATGGGACATCCGGAGTTTCAGTAATCTGTTTTATGATGAAGTACTTCGATAAATCAACCTTTTCAAGAAGATCTTTAACCATACATTTTGTTTCTTTAGGACCCAAAGAGCTATTCAATGGTTTTGTATAAGAATATTCTCTTTTGTAATGGCCATCTTTTAATTTTTCTCCATTGTCATCTTCATCATATATTTTTGGTACTTCTGATATTTTGTTATTACCTCCTTTTTCTAGTAAATCATACATTTTGTCAGATATAATTTTAAATACTTTCCCCAACGTAGTGTTTTTGATGGTGTAGTCAGCAACGTCAGTTTCTTTGGAATAGCTATCTAGGTTAGGTTCGTATTTTTTACCTTTATCAGGACCAAAGCCTTTATTGTTTTCGTTTGATGAACTACTTTCTTTGCTGTTATCCTCCTCTTCATATTCTTCATCTGTTGTCATATCATCATCGTCATCATCCTCTTCATCCTCTTCGTCATCATCACTTTGCATGCTATCATCTTCAGATCGATCTGAATCAATTCTGTCACTAGAAGCATCGTAATCTTCATCTTCCGAAGAAGAGTCTATAATTCCATGAATCATCTTTTTAACAGGAGCTTTTAATTTTAAAGCATCACCATCACCATTGAATATTTCCGGTACTTTAAAAGTGATATTTTTGGATTTACTAGAACTTCTTTTGTTAGGTAGCTTTGGTCTTGATTTTTTGGAAGGAGAATCATTATGGATTCCAGACATGATGGAATCACTCCATATCTCCATAATTTTTTCAAACACAGAATCTCTGTTTAAGAAAGAGGCAAATGTATAACTTTTATCTAAAGTTTTCACTATTATTCCATTTGGAAATACCATAGCGGTAGTCTTCTTTTCTAGTTGGACAATATCTTTAATATTAATGTCTATATCTGTTTTGATTCCAAAAATCTTGCTTTTAAAATTCAAATGATCAGAATTTAGAGTTAGTTTACCTTGAATCAAAATGTCCTTTTGAAGAGCACATGAAAATACCTCTTCTTTGACAGTACTTTTATTTTCTGCTGAATTGGCTGATGATGAATTGTTGTCTTTGTCATTATCAGAGCTAGTTGACTTTGCTGATCCTGTAGTGGGTGTATCACTTTTAGTTCTATTCAAAGCCATCAAACAGTTGGAGCTGTTATTTTTAGATCTTGCGTTACCTTCCAATATGTCTTTTTTGCTTATAGATTCAGTTCTCAACCTATTTTTCAACTTGGTCATCCCTAATGGTGCCAAAGATATGGTACCACTTCTTCTTATTTTAGAAGGATTCTTATCGTTTGTAGATTCTCTGTTATTATCAGAGCTTTGACCAGAGCTACAAAAGGGTTTTAACTTATGTTTTGTATTTCTAGTCTTTGAACCAGAATTATAGCTAGAACTCTTTGCTTCCGATTCAGACATAGTTAATGCTCTTTTAGGCACATCTGAAACTGATCTTTGTGGAGTTGATAATTTAAAACCTGAGGTAGAATTGCTTTTGGTTTGATTTTCTTCTTTTAAAGGTTGCGAGGTAATAATGTAATCATCAGTTATCTCCAAGTTAGGATCCTCTTCTTCTTGAATTTCTCCAATGTCATCATCAGACTCATAATTCACAGGAGATTTGTTAACATGTAAAAATCCTATAGATTTTATAGAGTTTTCTTTCGTTGATGATGATGAATCATTGTTGGTGTAAGCAGTTTTTGGATTGTGATTAAGTTCAAATTCAGTATCGCTAAATATAGATTTTCTGTTATCCAAGCTTGTGAAATTAATATCAGGTCTTATACGTTGTTTTGCATTAAATATATCAACATCTGATTGCGTATTTTCATGATAGTTATTAGAAGAATGTCCTGTTTGTAATATTGAATTTAAATTGTTTAGAAAAGAATTGGACTTTTCGAAAGTATTTAAATCATTAGAATGTTGGTGTTCTGTCGAGGTTTCATGATTTTTATCGTTCCCAATAGGAAGTAAATGCTCCATAGCAGACATAAAGTTGTGCATAAGTTTTTCTTTAGGCTTTTTGCTCGAGCTACTAGTAGCATCTGAGTCTATAGAAACCATTTCGAATATATATGGAAGGAAGAAAAGAAGCTAAGTTCGATTGGATTTATACTAACAAAAAAAAAAGTAGAATTGAATAAAAAATCGGATACGTTCAGATGTTTATATAGCAGACTGTTGTTTCAACTGCTAATTCTTAGTTTGGTTTAGTTTATGTTTACAACGAATATAAACTTTTTAAACCTTATAGTTTTAAAAATCCCCTGCTCCCATATGATCCTTTTTTGTTCTATAAGGCGTAATTTTTCGGTCTCACGTTAATTCTCCCTTATTTTTTAAAAAGAGTTCCTGTTTTTCAAGCTGTTAAACCCGGGGCTA